>Ga0207664_10000017_pt1 | contig 230967 bp, 212 predicted proteins | sample LARL83metaG_FD_184349 | JGI IMG/M metagenome (GOLD analysis project Ga0207664, IMG submission 184349) | Corn, switchgrass and miscanthus rhizosphere microbial communities from Kellogg Biological Station, Michigan, USA - LAR L8-3 metaG... | ecosystem: Host-associated > Plants > Roots >...
AGAGAAGCAGCGAAGAGCGAGGGAAAGCACATTCCACGCTCTGTTGCGAATGACAAAGCTTCCAGATTATTTTGAGCCGCTCTGTTATTGCGCCGTTGGCCATCGCAGACACAAGGGCAGATGAGTGAAATGGGCCATTCACTGGTTCACCTCCTGTCGGAATGGACGAATCGATCAGCAGCGGATCTTGTCAAGGGTGTGTTTTGCCGGGAGCTTTTTCGGGTTCATTCAACCGCTTGAGGTAGGGAAAGAACGGAGACACCTCAAATGGCATTTTTTCCGATTTCGTCTCCAGGCGTACCGGCTTGCGTTTGAGCATTTCAATCCGGTTCGACCACGGATCGACCCCAACTCGCGAACCCAACGGCAGGGCTGCGATCTGATCCAACCGATCCATTTGCAGATGCTTCGGAGAAGTAGCCAGCGCCTTCATCGCGACCAGGTGGCTGCTCGCGAAATCGTTGCTGAATCGCCCGTGCAGCAGGTTCGGCAATTGCGGAGCGCGGGCCTTCAGAGCTTCCAGAAAGAGCGCAGCCTTAGCGATCTCGTCCCGATAGGGGGAGTTAGAAAGTAGCTCCTGGCCCTTCTTATCGGCTCCAGCTTCCTTCTCGGAATCAAAGCGGAAGTCAAAGTGAGCCAGGATTTCCAAATCCGAGAACGGCAACAGGTCCATCAAGTATTTGTCGTCACGAACAGAGTGATGCAGAACGATGTGGCCCAGCTCGTGCCCCAACACGGCGGCCAGCGTGGCCTCATCGGGCAGCACATCGAGCAATCCGCGGCTCAAGACGATGGTTCGCCCGACGACAAATGACTCCAGTGGTGTGGTGAGCAGCACACGGCAACGCACCCCAGCAATGTCGAGATTGTTCGTGATCAACAGATTATTGACAACGGTTTGCAACGCTTGGTCGACGTCGCCATCTGGAGCCATGAGGCCAGCCACTTGTAGCCGTTCCACCACATCGTCTTCCGGGGTATAGGTTGATTTTCCCAGGGTGTAAGCAGGATTCAGGTTCTGCGAGGCTTCGTGGCGATTGGGGTCAACCCACATTGGGTTGTCGGTCAAAGGTTTGGCAAACTCCCGGTGATCCCCCGCATGCTGCAAATCGTAGCCCCAGATACGAGTTTGCGCCTTAAACCAGGGAAGGCGGCTCGAGGGATCGCGAGGATTTGCCTCCTCCGTATAGATATAGGCCGGCATCCACATATCGCCCAGGGTATTCAGGCGCCAACTGTCGAAGTGAAATGTGCGGCTGGAAATGGGTTTTGCAGCGTAGGATCCCGTGAAGCGGACAATGTTGAAGGCTTGATCTTCCACCCAGATCCGACCGGTAAAACCGTGGTTTGTCGAATTCTCTCGGGGCTTCACGTCAAAGACGCCGCAACGCACTTCTCCAAGAACTTCCCAGCGGACAAAGTCGAACGTATAGTTCTGACGGTCGAAGTGGCCCAGGTCGGGGAACATTGGCTGCGCGAAGCCGTTGGCGGTAAACGGCTGTTCATCCTTGAGCAGTTTCTTACGCCACGCCGGCTTCAATCCCTCCGGATCTGCGAATGCTGAGGTGACGGGAGCGCTGCCGGTCAGATCCAGACGGCTCAAGAAATATTCGTCACTCTTAGGGGAAGACGTCAGATCGGAATCAGGTCTCTGTTCCTGAATGTAGGTCTCGATGTTCGGCCTGAAGTAGCGCAGTAAATCGGCCAGACTGGCTTCTTGCCGGATAGCAGAATCGACAAAGCCGTCAGGCGTGAGGGAAATGTGCGCAGCCGCAGACTGCGGCGCTTGGGCTGGGCTCGGAGGGTGTTGCGCGGGAGCAGGGTTCTGTCCCGTTGCGAGGCCAACGACGAAAACCTCAAATAGCGCCCGGCTCAACCAGCAAAATGTCCACCGCGCGAACATACATAAGAGTCTAAATCCTGCAGCACTCCCGCGGAACGAAGTGACTTCGTTACGAGGTGCGGCCCCAAGCCTGCGCCTCGATCTTCCAGACGCCATCGCAGTTCCCGAACGTGTACGCAAGGGTACCGGCCCGAACGACGGACTGACCCTTAATCGTGACAGTGAGAGTCCCCGATATGACGGCACATGCGGACGAGCCCTCGACATTCCAGAAGCCCATCTCGTACGACAGGTGCTCTTTAGTGACACCGAGGTCCTTGCGCCATTTCTCTACGTCAGCGAGCCAAGTGGCCGGAGCATTTGGATTCAACCAGCGATAGGGCGCAATTCCTTCGATGATGATCGCGGTGTCCCCGAAAACGCCGAGGAAAAGATCATTGTCGTGGGTGTTGAAGCCGTTGATATGGTCGTCGATTAGAGTCTGGATTGCAGTCGGTGGGTTGCTGGTCATGATAATCCTCCGAGTTAAGAATGCGCTAGGAAAGGAGGACCTCCAACTGCAGCAATTAACAGGCCGAACAATGCACGAGTCGGCCAGCTTGTGGAGCCTTCTGCTGGCGCTCAATATTAACTGTTGCAAATCAAATGGGATGAGAAGGCCATTTCACAAGTGAGCGCTACGAAAACTATTTTTTCTGACGGTAGATGAGTGAATGGGGATGTTACATCGACTGACTTTCCAGATTGACAAACGGACTAGCCAAAGCATATATGTCATAAACATATATGTCATCAACAAGTGCGAACTTCGACCGGGAATTGAAAAAGGGAAGTGCCGAACTGCTGATCCTCTCGTTACTGGAGGGCCGAGCGCGCCACGGTTATGAAATCAGCCAACTTATCGAGCAGCGTTCGGCCGGCACGCTGAAGTTCAATGTGGCCTCTCTCTATCCACTGCTGTACCGGCTGGAGAAGCGCGGGTGGATCGAAGGTCAGTGGGTCGAAAAGGCCGGTCAGCGCCGGAGGCGCTATTACCGGCTAATCCCAGCGGGGAAAGTGATGCTGAAACAACAGCGGCGGACTTGGGCAGAGTTCGTGGGCGCGATGCAGCGGATTACTGGAGTAAGCCATGCCTGATTTTAAGAAGATGGTGCGCGATCGGCTCCGCGACTGCGGACTGTCACCGATGCGGGAGTGCGATATCGTCGATGAGATCTCGCAGCATCTGCGCGACCGGTACGAGGCACAGCTGTCGAACGGCGTCAATGAAGACGCAGCAGAGCGTGAAATCATTGCAGAACTGGAGGGACGCGATCTGGCGGGCGATCTGCGAAAGATCGAGGAGCGCTGGATCGAGCCGGCAGAGCTGGGGTCGGGTGGGGGCAGCCAAGTCTGGTCAGGCCTGTGGCAGGACCTGCGCTACGCCACGCGCGCATTGCGATTGAACCCGGGATTCACGACAGCATGCGTGCTTTCACTCGCGTTAGGCATCGGGGCAAATACGGCTATCTTCCAGTTGATCGACGCAGTGAGGATGAGGGTTCTTCCAGTGGCGCATCCGGAAGAATTAGCCGTGATCCGTCCGACGGATTTCCAAGTCACAGGCCGGCACCACGGTCGCTACGGGTACGTGACGAACCAGATTTGGGAGCAGATCCGTGCCCAGCAGCAAGGGTTCAGCGGCGTATTTGCATTCGGCAACGAGGATCTCAACCTCGCGACGCGCGGACAAGTGCGCTATGCACAGAGCCTATGGGTCAGTGGGGAATTTTTCGACGTGCTCGGGATCCAGCCAATACTCGGGCAGGTATTTCACCGGCTGGATGATCGCGCGGGTTGTGGGGCACCCGCCGCAGTGATTAGTTATGGGTTTTGGCAGAGCGAATTTGGGGGACAGGCCAGTGCGATCGGTAAGACACTCGAACTGGAAGGGCACCCGTTTGCGGTGCTCGGGGTAACCCCAGCAAACTTTCATGGAGTAGACGTCGGCCACAGCTTCGACGTTGCGGTGCCGATCTGCTCTGAACCAACGATCGCAGGTGAAAACAGCCTGTACGTGTTGCCTCACGGATGGTGGCTGGTGGCCATGGGCCGACTAAAGCCCGGATGGACCCTCGATAAGGCATCGGCGCAGCTCGAGGCGATCTCTCCGGGACTGATGCAGGAAACCTTGCCACCCGTCTACCAAGCGGACGCCCGAAAGCGATACCTGCAGAAAAAGCTGAATGCATATCCCGGAAGTACGGGAGTGTCCAATCTTCGCCGGCAGTACGAGTCGCCTCTGTGGTTGCTACTGACGATCACCGGGCTGGTGCTGCTGATCGCGTGCGCGAACCTCGCGAACCTGCTGCTCGCCAGGGCCAGCGCGCGAGAAAAGGAAATCGCGGTACGTATTGCTCTCGGCGCCGCAAGAGGGCGCATCGTCCGCCAGTTGTTTACCGAGAGCCTGCTTCTCGCGCTGCTGGGTGCGGCTTTAGGAATGGCGTTAGCTCGCATGCTGAGTTCCTTCCTCGTCCGGTACCTTAGTGGGGAAGGCGATGTGCGCCACATCTTCGTTGGCCTCGTAACAGATTGGCGAGTATTTGGATTTACGGCCGGTCTTGCCGTGCTTACCTGTGTGCTGGTCGGGCTTGCGCCAGCGATCAAAACAACCAGGATGGCGCCTGCGCTGGTGATGAGCTTGGCCGGGCGCGGCTTGACTACGACGCGCGAGCGATTCAGCCTCCGCCGCGCGCTGGTCGTGGCTCAGGTAGGGCTGTCCCTGGTCCTGGTGGTCAGCGCGTTGCTATTCGGCGAAAGCTTGCGGAAGATCCTGACTCTGGATGCCGGGTTCCAGCGCGATGGCGTGCTGATGATGGATATCGACTTCACGCGCCTCCATATCCCAGTCGATCAGAGAGGTCAATTCCGGGAACGAATCGTCGAACGCGTGCGGGCGCTCTCCGAGGTGCAATCGGCGGCAGAAACCGACACGGTGCCTCTGGGCGGGAGCTACTGGAATGATGAAGTCGTCGTCAATGGCGAACTCAAGAAGGGTTTGGTCGACATGGGCCACATTACACCGGGATACTTCCAGACGATGGGAACGCCTTTGTTAGCTGGACGCAATTTCAATGAGCACGATACAGCGACGTCACCGAAAGTAGCGATCGTCAATCAGGAGTTCGCGCGCAAGATCCTGGGAATCGAAAATCCAGTCGGCCTCACATTCAAAATCAATGTCTATAAAGGCGAGACACAGTACGAGTACGAAATCGTCGGGCTGATGGCAAATGCGAAATACGATGACTTGCGGAAGGAGTTCGAGCCCACCGCGTTTTATCCCCAGCTACAGGATCGTCGCCCGGATAGTTCCGGAGAAATCATCGTCCGCTCCACTGGATCATTCGAGCCGATCGTAGGAGAGCTGCGGCGAGCCATGGCTGAGGTGAATCCCGAAATCGCAATCGATTTTCATTCACTCGCTGCCCAAATCAACGACGGATTGCTGAAAGAGCGTCTCTTGGCAATTTTGAGCGGGTTCTTCGGCTTGCTGGCGGCAATTCTGGCAACCGTCGGTCTCTATGGAGTGATGGCATACATGGTCGCAAAAAGGACAAACGAGATCGGGATCAGGATGGCATTGGGCGCAGCACCGATCCAAATGCTCGAACTGGTTCTGAGCGAGGCTGGGAAGCTGTGCGGAGTAGGAGTTGCAGTCGGGGTTGTGGTGACGCTGGTGGTCGGGAGGTGGGCGGCGTCTCTCTTATTTGGATTGAAGCCCTACAATCCTGCTGTACTGGCGACCGCGTGCCTGGGACTGGCTGTGGTGGCGGTGCTCGCCAGTATGGTCCCGGCGAGAAGGGCCGCGAGGCTCGCGCCGATGGTGGCGTTGAGAGAAGATTAGTCGGATCGTATACCGCGAAGCCTGGTGCCTCCTCGCCTGCGAACCAAAAGCCCGCGGCCGGAAAGACGTTCCATCAGTCTGTCGGAGCAGGGAACTGGGCGTCCCCTGCGCCGTCGGCCCTCGAAAAACTGCGGCTCAGAAGTAATCTTCGATTCTTCAGTGTTCCACTGTGTACGGTGTCCTCTGCGGTTAAGACTTTTGTGGTCGTCCTCTGAAAACAAGGACCTGTTGTTGCAACCAGAAAATGTCGTACTAACTGCAACGAGATTCTGTCACCCCCTTAACGTTCAAGTAACGGCCGCAACTGCGGGGCGGCCGGAGAGGTTGTAGATACGCGGCAGCTTTCGTTTCTGCGCGGTGGTGATGAGCGCAGGGCGGCGATCGGCGTGTTGCAGGAGGGCCCATCATTGGTATTCCCACTACTTGCTGGCTGAGGGGCAGACCCAGAACGCGATTGTTGAAGGTGAACGCGCCTACGATCTGAGCCCCGTCGATCCGGAGATGGGCACTCATATGCAATTCCTATATCTGTTTCTGCATCGCTATGACGATGTAATTGAGCAGGGACGTAAGAATCTGGAACTTGATCCAAACTTCGGCGAAACATATTTCATGAATGGCCAGGCATTCGAACAAAAGCACATGGACGAAGAAGCCAGACGTGATTTCTCAAAAGCAGTGAATCTTTCAGGCCGTAGAAGTATGGTGCTCGCTTCCTTCGGCCATTTCTTGGCGGTCTCAGGTGATCGTCGCGGAGCCCAAAAAGAACTCGCGGAACTCAATGCGCTCTCGGAGCACCGTTACGTTCCTGCTTACGAAAAGGGGCTGGTGCATGTGGGGCTTGGTGACAACGAAGCGGCACTGCGAGACTTAAAGCAAGCCTACAAAGAAGGCTCTCATTGGATATTCATCTTGCAAACCGATGCAAGGCTTGACCCAGTGCGCCCAGATCCCCGGTTCCAGCAACTGGTACGCCGGGTCCGGCTGCCGCAGTAAACCACTGCCCGCGTTATACTTTCCTTATATGTCTGGGGTTCCCGAAAAAGACGCACAGAAAACGTTCTACCTCGAAACCTTCGGCTGCCAGATGAACGTCCACGACTCCGAAAAGGTCGTCGGTACGCTCATCCATGAAGGCTATCGCCAGGTCCAAACCGTCGAAGAAGCCGACCTCGTTCTCTACAACACTTGCTCGATCCGCGATAAAGCCGAACAGAAAGTCTTCAACCGCCTCGCCGATTACAAGAAATACAAGAAGCAAGGCAAGACCTTCGGAGTCCTCGGCTGCGTTGCGCAACAAGAAGGCGAAAAGATTTTCGAGCGCGCGCCATATGTGTCGCTGGTCGCGGGATCAGCGTCCTACAGAAACTTGCCGTCGATGCTGGTACAGATTGAGGCAGGGAATTCGCGCGTGACCGGACTCGACGATCGCGAGACCGATGCCTGCTTCGAAACGGAATTCACCGCCCGCACGAATCCGCATCGCGGATACATCACCATCATCGAAGGTTGCGACAAATTCTGCGCCTACTGCGTCGTACCCTACACGCGTGGCAAAGAACGCAGCCGCACGTCCGAGTCGGTGCTCGCCGAAGCGCGCCAGATGGCCGATCTCGGCTACACCGAAATTCAATTGCTCGGCCAGAACGTGAACTCGTACAAAGACTCAACCGGCGACGTAACGAAGAGAAAGACATTCGCGGAATTGCTGACCGCGGTCGGGGAAGTCGCCGGGATCAAACGCGTGCGCTTCACCACGTCACATCCGCGCGACTTCGGACGCGACATCGTCGACGCGATCGACGCTTCGCCCACACTCTGCGACCACGTGCATCTCCCAGTGCAGAGCGGATCCACGCACATCCTCGACGCCATGCAGCGTCTCTACACCCGCGACCAATACCTGGAACGCATCGCCTGGATGAAAGGCGCAAAGCGTGAAATCAGCATCACAACTGACGTGATCGTAGGATTCCCAGGAGAGACCGAATCCGATTTCGCGGAGACTCTCAGCCTGCTCGATGAAGTGGGCTACGACGCCGTCTTTGCCTTCAAGTATTCGCCGCGCCCCAACACGCCGGCGATCACTTTGGAAGATGCGATTCCCGACGAAGAGAAAGCGCGCCGCTTAGACGTCCTGATGCAAAGGCAGCGCGAAATCCAAATTACCCGCTACAAGAAATATATCGGGACACACTGTGAAGTAATGGTTGAAGCGCGCAACGAGGCCCGCTCTCAATGGACGGGCCGCACCACCCACAACAAAACCCTGAACTTCACCGCTCCGCAAAGCTCCGTTCCCAAAGTAGGAAGCTACGCTCCCGTAATCGTAACCGGCAGCTTTCCCAACAGCCTGCTCGGCGAATTGGTGATATAAGAATGAAAAATCAGGAGTCCCCCATGGAAGTAGAAATGACAATCCGCGGCTTAATGATGGATCCGGTGACGAATATGCCGATCGTGATCTTGAAGGATGTTGGTGGGGACACGGTGTTGCCGATTTGGGTGGGGGTGTATGAGGCGAATGCGATTGCGCTGGAGATGGAGAAGGTGTCGACGCCGCGTCCGATGACACATGATTTGATTAAGAATGTGTTGACTGGACTCGAGACGCAGGTGCACAAGGTGGTGGTGACGGAGTTGAAGGAAGATACGTTTTATGCGGTTATCTGGTTGGAGCGCGGGGGTGAGGTCATCAGCGTCGATTCGCGGCCGTCGGATGCGCTGGCGCTGGCGCTGCGGGTGGATTGTCCGATCTTCGTGGAGGAAGTTGTGCTGAAGACGTCAAAGCTCGCGGCCAACATGTCGGACCGGGTGACCAGCGAGGAGCTGCGGAAGTGGCTCGAGGGCTTGAACGACGAGGATCTGGGGAAGTACAAGATGTAGGTCGCCAGACCTACAGAGCTTGCGAGCGCTAAACCGTTTGTTGTTTGGCTTACGCGCGAAGCCGCATGTGCGCGAGATCCCTGCGCGATTCCGCTCAGGGCAGGCTCTTCGCTTCGCCTGAAAGGCGGCTCCGCTCAGGATGGCAACACCACATAAGGGTAAGCGCATCATTTCATAGCATTGACATCACTCATTAATAATGACATCATTGTGTCAATATGAGGACAACTCTCAATCTTGATGATGACATTCTTGAAATACTTAAGGAATATGCCGAAAACCGCTCTGTGGCCTTAGGTAAGGCGGCATCGGAACTGATGCGGCGGGGTCTGGCCGCACCGGTTAAGACGCGGATGGTGAACGGCTTCTGCACTGTGGTCCTGCCGGAAAGCGATTCTCCAAAAGTCACGACAGAAAAAGTTAACCAGTTGCTTGAGGACGAGATCTAGTGGGGATTTTCCTGCTGGATGCGAATGTGCTGATCGCGCTGGCGTGGCCTGAGCACGAGGCGCACGAACGCGTAGGGCGCTGGTTTGCGCGGCACGCGCGGTCGGGATGGGCGACGTGTCCATTCACGCAGGCGGCATTCGTAAGGGTGCTTTCTAATCCTGCTTTCTCGGCCCAGGCGCTGACACCCGCGAATGCTTTGAAGGTGCTGGAAATGAACGTGAAGCTTCCGGGTCACCATTTTTGGCCCGCTAGCATCTCGTTGCCCGACGCTCTACGGGTGAGCGAGGGGCGACTCGCTGGACACAAGCAGGTAACGGATTCTTACCTGGTTGGGTTGGCGGGTCACCGGCGAGGGAAGTTGGCGACCTTGGATGCAGGGATTAAAGCGTGGGGTCCCGCAGGGGCAGTTGAGATGATTGGATAGGCGCCGGCTAACGCTTTAGTTTCAGTTTACATAATACTTCTTATCGGACATTGAAAATTATTGATGATTTCTGCCCAGAATCTGCAGAAAATCCGGGAGTCCGTGCCGCGGGACCAGCAGCCTTAGTACTCTACCCTCCGGAACTCGAAGTCTCGGCCCATGGCCTACTTGAATGTGATCAAAGAAGAAGTGCTCGGTGCAGAAGCAACTAACACCAAAGGCCAGTCGTCAGCCTTTCCTGCTGCTGTCCGGGAAGAACCCCCGCCTGCGTCTCATCACCATCACTGACAGACCAGCGAATCCAGTGCTCATGAGAAATAGAGAGGTCGGTTCAGGAACAGGAGTCAACGTTCCCGTGTTGTTGAAATTCACGTTGGTGAACCCGATTAGAAAGCTGTTTGTTGCCCCAAAACTCTCAATTTGAAATGTAGCAGTTCCGGTTCCGCTAAAGACTAACGTCGCCATGAGCGGACCTTGGGTATAGCCACCCTGGCCCAGTGTTAGGTCCTGAAAGGCCTGCAGCTGACCTGACACATCGACCGGAGCTGTGAAAGTGCCAGTGACTAGAGCAGACGCGGGAACCGTGAAGGTTCCAGTGAAGGCAATGCCGCCTGTAAGAATGTCGGTGAATTGGCTGCCAAGGTTGACTGACGTGAAGCCCGGTCCCGGGAAAGCGAGAGAATCCCAAGATAGTGTTAATGGAACGCCAACCCCACCGCCTCCGAGAAAGGTTCGCCCGTCGGGCGCAGCCGAGAAAGCAGAGAAAATCCCGGCGGTTAAGCTGAGGCCATCGCTGTCGCCGCCTGCGTATCCATTTCCAATTACCGTCACACTATTTGCCCTTGCGGGCAGGGCAGTGCCTAACAGAAGGCAGAGAACAGCATGAGCTAACACGCGGCCGCGAAGATAAGCTGGCACGGGATACCTCCTAGGGAAACGCAAGAGCGCAACCCTGTGGCCAGACGACAATCTTTGTGGTCTTGCGAGCAATTCGCACTCCATCGGGGACTCTATTTGCCTAAAACTGTATCCCAATCCAGATGTGAGGGTTATCGAACTTTGTTTGTCCGTGCGGTCAGGTTGCCAACCTTGCTGGGGTGCAAACGATTGCGTATTTGTGCCCGATAAGTCACTGCGAGGTTGCGTGCTCCGCATAATCAACGCAGGGCTGATTGATATATACTGCGTCCAAACAGAGGACCTTTGGCCATCCGGGGATGTGAGTCGTGTGCGTGCTCGATTTGGGTTGCGGATCGGGCCGTGATTTGGCTGGTTGGGGGAGTTGCTGCCTCGGATCAGGTCACGGGACTTGACCCGGTGAATGCTTGTCATTCGGCGACGAAAGTTTCGAGCGCATAGTTTCCGCCATTGCTCTACCCTACATGAACATTCCCAAAACGTTAGCAGAGGCTTGCCGAACCCTCGTTCCCGGCGGCCGTCTTTCAGTAAGCTTACATCCATAACGGAACTTCTGCACAATGCATTTCCGAAACCGATCGCTACCATATTTCGCCTAATACGTGTTCGCAAACGGCTTATTCTTCCACGTGACTGGCAGGATGTGTGGATTTATAAGGGGTAGGACGGAGTCATTTCAGACTCAGCGCGGAATGCGAAAGGCGTAATATCACGTTTACACCCATTTCCCCTCTTAGCACCTTGATTTTCACAAACGAACGGTGCTAGACCTTTCGTCACCAGAATGACGAAACGAACACACTACCTGTTATCGGACATTGGATCTGGTATCCACTGCTTAGCGCCCTTTGAATTCACAGAACCTTTGTGGTCTGTTTCAGTCTCATCCTTGATACGAATTCTCATACCACTCTTCCTGAAAATCGTTGACGCGTCGCGATCTGAGACTGTCTAGGTCTGTATGTAACTCATAACACGACGAGTCACTGCGACGTGCAATGGCACTTGGCTTGCCTTAGAAGTGTGACCCCCTTGTCTGAATAAATGTCTTGTTGACTTCGAAGGGCCGGAGTGTAAACGCTGCTTCCCGCCGAGGTCCCAGAAGTTTTTTAGGAGATGTAGTTCCATGAAATCCACTGTTCGTCATTGCCTGAATTCCATTTTGTTCATCACGTTGGTCCTGGCGGCACTGTGCAGCCTGACTACCCTAGTGGCGGCGCAAGGTGTTGCCTCCGTAACCGGTGTCGTCTCCGATCCGACCGGCGCGGTCATCGCGGGAGTTGGTGTCACTCTCACCAACGTCCAGACCGGCGATACGTACAAAGCCGTTACCAACGACCATGGCTCCTACGCGATCAATCAAGTCAAGCCGGGACCAGGCTACAAGATCGAATTCAGCCATGAGGGATTCAAGGCCGTGGCTGTCTCCGACCTATACATGAACGTGGACACGACCCGCACACAGAACGCTCAAATGAATCTGGGAGCAACGACCGAGATGGTGGAGGTGTCGGGAGTGAGTCAGGACGTGACCCTCAACACGACCGACGCGACGATCGGCAACAACTTTCAGGTGCAGTTTCTGAATGATTTGCCGGTTCAGGACCGAGCGAGTCCCGCTGCGCTGTTCGTCCAGCAGCCAGGCGTCACCTTGGACGGCGCCGTAACAGGTGCCCGTATAGATCAGAATCGCATCACCGTGGATGGTCTTGACGTGAATGACTATGCTACCGGTCAGTTTGGGACCATAGTTGGCAACGCGCCTGTGGATTCAGTGCAGGAGTTTCGCGGCGTGGCTGCCGGCAATCTGTCCAGCGAAGCCGGTGGTGGTGGTGGACAATTCCAACTCGTGACGAGGAGTGGCACCAACACTTTTCACGGGGCCCTCGTGGAATACCACCGGGACACTGCCTTCGAAGCCAACGATTGGTTTAACAACAACGCTAATGTACCGAGGCCACCACTCATCCGGAACCAGTTCGGAGGTAATATCGGTGGTCCGATCCTCAAGAACAAGCTGTTCTTCTTTTTCGACTACGATGGACGACGCGACCATCGTTCAATCTTGGTCGATCGAACGGTTCCCATGGATTCGTTCAGGAACGGCACTCTGCAGTATGTAAACTCCTCGAGCGGCATCGGGACGGTGAGTGCCGCGCAAGTGGCCGGATTTGACCCCGCGGGAATAGGCTTCAATGCAGGATTGTTCGATCCAACGACCGGTCTATTCGCTACCCGCTATCCCCGCGCAAACGACTTGTCGGGTGCGGCCGGTGACCTGATCAACACAGCGGGCTTTCGTTTTAACGCGCCCCAACCCTTCAAGGAAGACAATTATGTGGGAAGGGTCGATTACAACCTAAACGATAGGATGAAGTTGTTCGGACGCGTCACCGTTACCAGACAAAACCGGACGTACGCGTCAGAATGGTTCCCCGGTGATCCGTTAACCTCGCCGTTCTTCGACAAGAGCTATGGCTGGGTTGTAGGGCATGTGTGGACCATCAGCAACACAAAGATCAACCAGTTCTCCATCGGGGAAACATACGAAAACTTTAACTTCCCTAACACTTTTAATCCGACTGGCACCACCCAGTATCAGACCTTTGGGGGGGACGGCTCGGGAGGAGCGATTCTCTCAAGCCCCTATCGCATCGCCATTAATCAGCAGGGCCGGACCTACCCAGTGCCGGTGATCCGCGACGACTTCAGTTGGGAAAAGGGCACCCACAGCTTGCGCTTTGGCGGTACGTTCAAGTGGCTCAGCCCGAAGGGATATACGATTCTCGATTACGACACCCCTACAATCGGCTTGGGTGGATTTATGCTGGGTCTGAACTCCAGCTACCGGCCTGCCGATATCTGCCCGTCGGGGGATCCGAACTGCGGATTTGCGCCGGGGTTATACGACGCTGCGTTTGCCTTGGCGCTTGCCCCGTACTCGGCGGTCAGCAGCACCTTCAACTACGATGCGCAGGGAAATCCGCTTCCCCAGGGGACCGGTTCCCACAATGACTATCGCTACTACGAGACCGAGCTTTATTTTGGCGATACCTGGAAGGTGACGCCGAAGTTCACACTGTCCTATGGACTTCGCTGGTCGACCTACAGTGTGCCCTACGAAGTGAACGGTCTTGAGTCGATACAGAACACCACTTTCGACAAGTACTTCGGCGCTCGGGTAGCGCAGAGTGCAGCCGGTCTATCCGGCGATCAAGCAGTACCGTTCATAGCCTATAGCCTTGGGGGAAAGGCCAACCACGCCCCGGGTTACTACAAGCCGAGCTACAGGGACTTTGGGCCGAGGCTTGCGGGCGCTTACGCCTTGACTCCCAAGAATGTCTTCAATGCGGGCGCGGGCATTATCTACGATCAAACCGTAGTCAATGCGGTGCAGTATCAGCAATCGCAGTTCTCTTATTTGTTCCAGGCCAGCGCAACGAACCCGTTGGGAGATCCGAATAGTACGTTCAATACGCTCCTCAACAATCCGAGATTCACGGATTTGAGCAGCCCACCGCCCCCCCCAACTGCACCGGCGATTACCAAGCCGTTTCTTCCCTTCGTCGACAGCACGGGGTTTCCATTTGGGTTGGCGAATGGTCAGGCGTTCAACGAGATCATTGATCCCAACCTCAAGACGCCGTATTCAATCACGTTCAACTTTGGCTTCCAGCATGAATTCCCCAAGGGATTCCTTTTGAAGACCACTTACGTAGGCCGACTAGGTCGTCGACTGCTGGCGCAAGCGGATGCCAATCAATTGATCGATTTTCCGGATAGTGTGTCGGGCCAGTCGATGTCCGCCGCATTTGCCAGCATTACGCAGCAAATGCGCGCCGGCGGGGATCCACTGAACCCCACGCCGCAACCTTGGTTTGAGAATGTACTTCCCCCCGGAGTCGGGGCTGGGTTCTTCGGATTACCCAGCAATACGGCGATTCTTACGTATTTCCTAAACACACTGGTGACTCGAGGCGACTTCGCCGACACCATGGAGGTCCTCTCGAGCGCGGGACTGCTCGCGTCGAATGTCGGCATGGGGTCGCAATTCTCTGAGAACACCTTTTATACCAATAAAGGATTCTCAAGTTACAACGGCTTGCTCACAACGCTTCATAAGAACGCTGGACACGGTTTGCAATTCGACATCAACTACACTTGGTCACACTCGATCGACAATGTTTCGATCATAGCCAACAAAGCAGCCTTTGGTGGATATGGATTCATCTGCGATGTGCTGCGGCCGGACGAATGCCGGGGCAACTCCGACTTTGATGTGACCCACTACATTAATGGCAACTTTATCTACGATTTGCCCTTTGGACGGGGGAAGGCATTTGGGTCGTCAGCCCCGCGTTGGGTCGATGAGATTATCGGCGGCTGGAACCTGAGCGGCCTTCCGAGCTGGCACACTGGAAATGTCTACTTTGCGGCATCCAACGCCTTTGTGGCTGGATACGCAAACAATGCCCCGGCAATTCTCACCGGGCCGATGTCGGACGTTAAGACCCACCTCACTGGTGGTCACGGCCAGGGACTGTATGCTTTCAAGAACCCGAGCCAGGCCAATGCAGACTTTGTCGGTCCCATTGGGTTCAACATAGGCGCTCGCAACAATCTGCGCGGGCCAGGCTACTTCAACATGGACATGGGGCTCGGCAAGAACTTCCCGCTCTGGGCGGAGCGCGTCGCTTTGAAGTTCCGCGCTGATGCCTTCAATGTCTTCAACCACCCCAATTTCAGTACACCGTGTACGGATATTACGAACGTCTCGTGCTTGTTCGGCAACATCTCAAGCACGGTGGGCACTGGGATCAATAACCTCAGTGACGCACCGCGCGTCCTGCGCTGCGGCTGGAATTCTAGGAAGCAGTTCCCTTTCGGGTTTTGGGCCGGCCTTTCGGGGCCGGCTTTTTTTGGCTCTGGGGTCATGGAATCAAGAATCTTCAACACGGAGGATACAGAGGATTGGAGAAAAACAACTCGCGCCACAAAACACGGGGTAGCGGCGCGTTTTGGCTTACGCGCTAGAGTCGATAGGTCCGAGATCCTTCGCTTCGCCTGAAAAGCGGCTCCGCTCAGGATGACAATGGGCTCTGGCGAAAGGAGCGCGCGAAAATGGGTGGCCGCGTCCGCTCCACAGAACCAACTGCAAGATCAAATTAGAAGGTGTCGAGGTAGAAACGGGGGAGGCGGGGGTCCTGGCTGGACTTGCCTGGAGTGAGCGAGTTCTTGAGGATTTCGGTGACCTCACGGTCCAACAGTTGCAAGTCTTCGGCGGACATTCGGATGATGCGAAATGGCTGGAGATAGCCGGGCGAGGAGCGCATGGGGAAAAGCATTTCGGCTTTGGGGCAGACGGTGCCGGAGGCGAAGGGGATGGTCAGGCTGATCTTGATGCGTTCGTCGAGGCAGTTGGCGATTTCGAGGAGGCCTCCGGTGACGGAGAGTTGGTGGAGGCGGACGGGAAGCTTGCGTCCATTTTCAAGTTGGATGATGGCGGAGACCCTGCCGTGCAGGCTCGCGCGCGGGGCGCGGCGCTGCTGGCGGTATTGAGGGGACGGAAACAAAGGCGGCTCTACGGTGGCGCGGAAGACACGGATGATTTTGCTCGGTAGGTCAGGCATGATGAACACCGGACGCCAGCAGGTGATTGGTGCGGCGCATGAGAGTCCAGTCGTATTCGTAGGCGGTTCCACAACCGAGGCAGATCTGGTAGTAACGGCCGTCGTCGTCGATGCGCGGCCAGGAAAAGCGGTGCTTGCAACCTTGTCCGAGAAGTTTCTGCAAGAAATTCATTGTGTCGCTCCCTGATTGCGGTTCTTCCAGTGGTCGAGCCAGCGGGAAAAGAAAGTTTTCGGGCGTCCGCCGAGCAGGTCGTGAAGCGCGGCCAGGAGAACGTCAGGTGGTTGAGATTTGGAGAGAAAAGTGTCGACCGAGCGCAATTTGTTTTTGGGCAGCGGACCGTAGGCGGAGAGAAGCATGATGGGGATGTGCGAGTCGAGGCGCTTCATGCGGGCAGCAACGACATCCCCGCTCATGCCGGGCATCTGGTAGTCGACAACGACCGCGTCAACGGAGTGAGAGAGGAAGAGTTTCAGGCCTTCTTGTCCGTCGCTGGCCTCGAGGACCTGATACCCGCTTTTTTCGAGCAGCATCTTGCGGCCGATGAGGCCGTTCCAGTGATCGTCAATGCAGAGGATAGTTGCCTTTGCGCGAGCCATAAAAGTTCACGATCCAATCCCGGCCAGGGTGGAGCGGTTCAGCGGCGCAGATCCTACACGGAACTACGAATGCTGGACTGATGAAGTGGTGGGCAAAGTCATTTTGAATGGAAAGAGTGATTGGGACAAATTACGAACGGTCACTACGAGGGGTGGTTACCCGCGTCGGGGGAGGAACGAGGAGGATGCGGAGAGTGATGGGCGCGTCGATCTTCGGTAGAGATACGGGTTGGCTCACGCGCGAGGGCGGTTCAGTGGGAGATCCCTCGCTCCGGCTTTAAAAACGGCTTCGCTCGGGTGACAAGGCTCTTATGCGAAGCGACAAACTGCAATTAACTTTAAGTCGGCTCAGGCGGAACGACGGGTGTTTTTATCTTCTGTGGCCTGGTGGGGGGGCCTTTTTGCGTTCACGGATTTTATCGGGGTGAGCGGGCCCGTGCTGGGCTTAAAGATTGGGCGATAGGAGCGGTGCATACAGTCGTGACAGCGGACGGGCCGCAGAAGAAGAAGGACGGCGAGTTCCTCCCAGAGCCCTTGGGGGCGGGACGTGTACACGTCGGCCCGATGGCAGTACGGGCAGCGGTCAAAACCGATTCGAAGCACGGGTACTCCTAGAACTTCACGACGCCAGGGTTCGGGAGTCGGCTGGGGGATCAAAGCAGACTCTCACGGGATTCGAGCGGAGGCCATACAGGAGACCCTGTAGGCGAGAGGTCGATGCGCTGCCAGGCGGGTTGCGAATTGAGAGCTGTGTCTGCCGGCTTTTCTGCATCTATGGAAAAGATGGGAGGCACGAGTGCCGGGGTGATTCGCTTCTTGTCCGCAAAGTGTAGGGGGCAACTGGCCCTTGCCCTGGCGCGTTTGGTGTGTCGTCTGGGTGCGGCGGGGGCCGTCGGAGTGTTGCTGAGCTGCGGAACGGCGGGGCATGCGAATCTTGAGATCAGCGCTCCGTCGAGCGTGATCGCGAATACGCCGTTCAGCGTTACGGTGACGGCGATGTACCAGGGGAAAGTGGATACGGTGATTAACGGGCCTATCCACTTCACGACTACGGATCAAGCGGCGCACCTTCCAACTCTTTATGTATTTACGGCGGCGGATGCGGGGTCGCATACTTTTGCCGGGCTTACGCTGGTGACGCCGGGGAATCAGACGATCACGGTGTCGGACTATGATGCGACTCCGATTGCGGGAAACGCGAACATTGTGGTGACCGCAGCGGCGGAGTAACGGATGCAGGGCCGCAACCCCTGGACGTGCGTTCCGCATCGCATAGGGCGGTGGGTGCTTTGACAGTTCAAGGGCGCCTATGACAGAAACCCGCAAGATCATCCTCCATTCAGTTCTTCTTCTTTCTGGTTTCGCAATTCTCGGTGCGGGCGCCCACGGGCAGGATAGCGGAGCGGATAACGACACAACGTTAACGGCAAAGAGCATTCACCGCCAAGAAGGCCCGGGCGAGCGAGTGGATTTCAATCGAGACGTCTATCACAGGAACAAGCTGGAGTTTTCGCTGGACGCGGGATGGCTGCCGATCAATATTCCTTTTCCGTTCGATGTTTTCGAAGGCGATCCGTACAACCTGTATCCGCTGCGCTATACGCTGGTGCCGGTCATTGCGTCGCTGCGATGGCATCTGGGTGATGTGGGAGGACGGTGGATTTTCCGCGGGAATTGGGATCTCACGGTCAGCGGGTCGGCGACGGCGATTCCGAGGGGGGCGGAGACACACTATTTCTCGTACGACATGGGCATCCGGCGGAACTTTGTGCGACGAACGTGGAAGGCTGCGCCTTATGTGGACATTCGACTGGGGCTCGGAGTGATTGATGCGAAAGGGCCGCTGGGAGTGTATTACGCGCAGGGACAGAACTTTACTTTCACGTGCAACATGGGGGGCGGAGTGCGGTACAACTTCGGTCCGCGGTTTGGGATTTCCGGAGGGCTGAACTGGATGCACATCTCGAATAACAATTTGTCGGGGCCCGGGTATTCGAACTATGGGATCAACGTGTACGGGCCGATGGTGGGGATCGATATCAGATTGCGCGGGCGGAGGGGCGAGTAGGAAGCCAAACAAGATCAGGGGCGGCGGACGGAAGTGTCGCGGGGCTCGGTTAGGGAGTATTTCAGGAGGCAGAAAAGGGCGCGGATGCCGTCTTTCCAGTGGATCTTCTTCCCTTCTTCGTAGGTGCGTCCCCAGTAGCTGATACCGACTTCGTAGACGCGGAGGCGGCGTTTGGCGATCTTCACGGTGATCTCGGGTTCGAAGCCGAAGCGGTCTTCCTCGAGCGGAATGGATTGGAGAATTTCGCGGCGGAACGCTTTGTAGCAGGTCTCCATGTCAGTGAGGTTGATGTTGGTAAGGGCGTTGGAGAGAAGAGTGAGGGCGGAGTTGCCGACGTAGTGCCAGAAATAAAGAACGCGGTGGGGAGCAGCGCCGAGGAAGCGCGATCCGTAGACGGCGTCGGCCTTGCCTTCGAGGAGAGGGCGCAGCAGCAAAGGATAGTCGGCGGGATCGTATTCGAGGTCGGCGTCTTGAATGAGGATGAAATCTCCTGTGGATTCCTGAATGCCGCGGCGGAGGGCGGCGCCTTTGCCGATGTTGCGAGGCTGCAGGAGGACGCGGATTTGAGGATGAGTGGCTTGAATGGTGGAGAGAATTTCGCGGGAGGCGTCGGAGGATCCGTCGTCGACGCAGATGAGTTCGATGTCGAGAGGGACGGCGAGGACGCGGGAGATGACTTCCTGAAGAGTGGCCTGCTCGTTGTAGACGGGCATGACGACGGAGAGTTTCATGGGACAGGAAACAGTAACAAAGATCGAGTGATTTTGCGATTGAGCCATTGGGCGATTCAAGACGGCAGTTTTTTCAATCACTCAGTGACCCGATGAGTCAATCGCTCAATCTGTAGCGAAAACGATTTTGGGGTGGAAGAGGGTGCCGGCTATGCGGGTGGCGATGGCGATGAGGTCGCGCTGTCCGGCGAAGACTTTGACCTGGCGGGCGCGGGAAAGTTCGGGGAGGTTGACGGTGCGTCCGCTGCGGATGCGGGCGGCGGTGGGTTCGTCGGCGGTGACGGAGGGGAGTTGGGGGAGGAGTTTGCGGGGGTGGATGAAGAAGGCGTCGAAGGTTTCAGGAGTTGATGGCGATGATTCTGGCGTCCCTTCGGGACGCGCGTCATTTGTGTGCGGACTATTTTCTTTCGTCCCTACGGGACTCGTGGGCGAGAGCGCCCGCGCCACACCTGATTGAGCCAGACCTGCCACGGCCGCACTGGACTGGGTCAAACTCGCGCGCGCGACACCGGACTTCCCTGCTGCTGCGGCGAGTTGTTCGAGGGTGTGGGCATCTTCGAGGGTGAACTCGGCGACGGCGGTGCGGCGAAGGGATTCGAGGTGGGCGCCACAGGCGAGGGCTTGTCCCATTTCGTGGGCGACGGAGCGCATGTAGGTGCCCGAGGCTACGCGGGCACTGAAGCGGGCGCGATCGGCTTCGACGGATAGGATGGTGAATTCTTTGATTTCAACTTGAACCGGTTTGAGGATTACTTCTTTTTGCTTGCGAGCGAGTTTGTAGGCGGGGACACCTTGAATTTTCTTTGCAGAGAATGGTGGCGGAGTTTGCTCGATGACTCCGCGAAAGCGGGCGGCGAGAGATTCGACTTCGTCGGCACTCAGCGTGACTTCTCGAGGAGCGGACGTGGGTTCGCCTTCGGCGTCATAGGTGTCGGTGGAAAAGCCAAAGCGGACGGTGCCTTCGTAACATTTTTCGGAGGCGGTGTAAAACTGCGCGATGCGCGTGAGGCTGCCGGTTACGAGGGGGAGAACGCCGGTGGCCATGGGGTCGAGGGTGCCGAGGTGTCCGACGGAGCGCTGCTGGAGGATCCGGCGGACGCGGTTGACCACGTCGTGGGAAGTGAGTCCGGCAGGCTTGTCGAGGATTAGGACGCCATTCATGGGAAATTGAGTAATTTTGTAATTTGGTAATTGAGTAATTTAAGACCGATGGCAGCAGAGGAGTTGCGCTTCAATTACACTATGTCTCAATTCCGCAATCAGACACAGACATTCTCAATCTAACATGATTCCGATTAAAGACGACCAGCCGCGGTACAGCACGCCGTATGTGAACACGTTCCTTATCGCGATCAACATTCTGGTTTACCTATTTCAATCGCTGCTGGATCCGCGCAGTGGCGAGTTGTTTGCGCGGCAGTTTGGAGAGGTGCCGGCGCATCTGGCAGCGTTTGTGTCGGGGTCGCCGCGATATTCTTTGCCGGAGGTTGTGCTTCCCTTCTTCACGTCGATGTTTCTGCACGGAAGCTGGATACACGTGCTGGGGAACATGTGGTTCCTATACATATTCGGGGACAACATCGAGGACTATCTGGGACATTTCAAGTATCTGACGTTTTACCTGTTGGCGGGATTGATTGCGATGGGGACGCAGGTGGCGATCTATTCGCACTCGAATGTCCCGACGGTGGGAGCGAGCGGGGCGATTGCAGGCGTGCTGGGAGCGTATTTCATTTTGTATCCGCGGGCGAGGGTGCTGACGTGGTTTTTTGTGTTCGTGTTTTATATTCCTGCGTGGGTGATGTTGGGCTATTGGTTCGTGCTGCAATTCCTGGCAGGAGCGGCGACATTGTCGGTGGCGCAGACCGGGCGCGATGTGGGCGGCGTGGCTGTGTGGGCGCACGTCGGGGGATTTGTGGCGGGGATGGTGATGATCAAGATTTTTACGGAGCGAGGCAAGAGATCGCCTTACGCTTACCGGTAGGGTTAGTAGTGCCGTCCCTGCGGGACTCGATCCGATTTCCACTCAACCCGCCACTTACGTGGCGGGCTAGTGAATTGCGTCGCTGCGCGACTGGGACCGATGGCCTGTCTTCCGCGCATTCGCTGCAAATGAAATCCCCACTTCTCGCGCAAAGGACGTGCGAGAAATGGGGCACCCTGCTACCAGAAACGAACCGAAACAACAAGATCAAGATCAAAAGCTACGGACAGGAGTGTCCGTCTACAGGGGCTATTTCTTGGGGCGGGACTCCGGTGGAACCAGGCCCGCACCGCGGTAGTAGCCGACCAACTGGCCGTAGTGTTCGCCGCAGTGCTCGATGAAACCCCAGGCGAGATCGCTGACGCGGTACTGCTGATGAGCACCGGGATCGGTTACGAAGTCGTTCATGCCTTTGTCGCCTTTCGCCTTGATGGCGGCGGCCCCGTCGGCGAAGCATTTCTTGACGAAAGCGACAATGTCGGCCTTGGTCTTGAATTGATCGCGTTTGGGATCTTCCTCAGCCGGAGGCTTCTGGCCGTTGGCAAGGTTGGTGAAGTAATAGGTGGTACCGGCGGCATGCAACAGTTGTTCGGCAAAGCTGCGTTGGGCGGGCGTGGGCTTCATATCGTACTTGTCTTCGGGAAAGTCTTCCGCCATGGCGATGAGCTTGCGGCCGATGTCGTTCCAGGCTTCGAGCACGGCTTGCGACGGACTGGGCGAGGGTTTGATGGCGGCATCTTTCTTCATAGCGTCTTGGGCGTGAGTTGGGATAGCGAGGGCTGCGGCGAGCAGGGCGGTGACGAGAAACGGTTTCAGCATAAAGATTTCCTCCTGGGAGTTTGGCGGGGACATTGTAAGCGGAGAAGGGGACGCGGGCCAAACGGGTCCGCTACCTATCGGGTGAGCGTAAGTCAAAAGCTTGAAACCGCAGAGGTCGCTAAGATAAAGACGCTAAGGACGCTAAGAAACCTGCTGGGCATCTTTTAATCTTCTTTATAGGGAGCCGGCGGTGGGGAGGATTTCAAGAGATTCTACTGTGGCGTCGGCGGGGAGCAGGATGGCTTGCACGACGGCTTGCACGACGGCTTGCGCTACGGTTTCTGGCTTCATCATTTTGTGGCGGGGAGCTTGGGGCCAAAGGGTGGTCCAGATGTCGGTGTCGGTGGCACCCGGGAGCAGGGCGATTACACGGATTCCTTTCGGGCGAAGTTCTTCGCGGAGCGTGTTGGTGAGGCCGTGGGCGGCGTGCTTGGAGGCGTTGTAGGCAGCGGATCCGGCGAAGACGCGGGTGGCGGCGATGGAGAGATTGTTGACGATGGTGCCTCCGCGCTTCATGACGGCGAGCGCGGCTTGAGTGACGAGGAAAATGCCGTCGAGATTTGTTTCGAGAACATCTTTCCAGACGGGGAATGGAAGTTTTTCGACCGGGAGATTGGCGTGGGCGATGCCGGCGTTGTTGATGAGGATGTCGAGGCGGCGGAATTCGCGGCGCGCAGCGCGGAAGAGGGCGTCGACGGAGTGCGGGTCGCGGACATCGCAGGGGTGAGCGAGGACTTTGATTTTGGGGGCGAGTTCCCTGCTGAGTTTCTTAAGCGCGGATTCGTCGCGGGCGGTGATGATCAGGTTGCATCCTTCGGCAGCGAGGGCGCGAGCGATGGCTAAACCGATGCCGCGGGTAGCGCCGGTTATCAGGGCGACTTGAGGGCGGAGGCGCGGGGATTTCGAATTCAAGATTCAGTCCGGGACGTCGAAACATCTTACCGCACTCTTTGAGTTGCACTTTCGTAGCGAAGGCAGTTAACTGGCGCAACATGGCTTACGCACGAGGCCGGATTAGGGGGAGATCCCTTCGCCATTCAGTTCAGGGCAGGCTCTTCGCTTCGCCTGAAAGGCGGCTCCGCTCAGGATGACACCCGCTTATATATGACGCCCATCGAATGGAATTACTCAGCTAGACGCCGTTGGGGCGCTGGCGGATCAGGGAGAGGAATTCGGAGCGCGTTTCTTCTTCGTTGCGGAAGCAGCCGAGCATGGACGACGTCACGGCGGCGGAGTGCTGCTTTTCGACTCCACGCATCATCATGCAAAGGTGGCGGGCTTCGATGACGACGCCGACGCCCTGCGGTTCGATGACTTTCTGGATGGTCTCGGCGATCTGCGTGGTGAGACGCTCCTGAATTTGCAGGCGGCGGGAGAAGAGTTCGATGAGACGCGGAATTTTGCTGAGACCGATGACGCGGCCATTCGGGATGTAGGCGACGTGCACTTTGCCGAAGAATGGCAGCATGTGGTGCTCGCAGAGGCTGAACATCTCGATGTCTTTGACGATGACCATCTCGTCGTAGGTGACGGTGAAGAGAGCGCCTTTGAGCAAGGCTTCGGGATCTTCGTTGTATCCCTTGGTGAGGAACTTCATTGCCTTGTGAACGCGCTCGGGTGTGGCGGTGAGGCCTTCGCGGTTGGGATCTTCGCCGAGACGGACGATCGTCTCGCGAACGAGGTCTTCGTAGGTGGCGCTGGTGAGGGTGGGTGTTTCGAGTTTGTGATCGGTCGGGGCTGGTTTCATAGAATTTGGTAATTTTGCAATTGGGAAATTTGGTAATTTGTGTTGCCGATTTGCCTTCAGCGCACGTGCCTATCCTCTCGACTGCCGGCGTACTCGAAGGAGTTCATCATGGTTTCTTCGAGCCTTACCCTTTCAAGATGCGCCTTTTCGAAGCCACGCTGCAATATTTCGTAGATCTGGACGCATAGATTTTCCGTAGTGGGCACGGTTTTGGCGAATTCTTGCAGCATATTCAAATTCTCGATGTTATAGCGTGAGAGCACTTCCCTTTCGACGAAACCGTCGAGGTCGACGAGATTGCAGACCATTCCTGTGGTTTGATCGACCTGGCCGCTGACGGTGACTTCGAGCGTGTAGTTGTGACCGTGTCCGTGAGGGTTATTGCATTTGCCGTAGGTGGCAAGATTTTCGGCGGCAGACATGTCAGGGCTGTTCAGCCGGTGGGAGGCTGAGAAGCGGTAGCGGCGGGTGAGGTGAGCTTTCATGATTTAGCTTTGAGCTATGAGCTGTGGGTTGTGAGCTCAAACCCCTTATCTTCGACAGCATGAAATGCGGATAGGGATCCTTCGACTGCGTTGCCGGGCGCTTCGCTTCCGACAACTCCGCTCAGGATGACAATGCACATCATTTATTTCTCTCCGTAGAAATCGACGAACAGGTCTGGGGTTTCGTAGACGCGGACGCGGTGGAGTTTGGCTTTTTGCATTTTGGTGTCGAGGCGCTGCCAGATGGAGATGGCAAGATTCTCGGTCGTGGGAATTCGGGTGAAGAATTCGGGGACCTCTTTGTTGAGGAAGCGATGGTCCATGGCGTCGAGGACTTCCCGGTGCATGATGTCCTTGAGTTGCTTGAGGTCGACGACGAAGCCGGAGCGAGGATCGACATCGCCTTTCACCGTGACTTCGAGGGTGTAGTTGTGGCCGTGTCCATGCGGGTTGTTGCACTTGCCGAAGGTACGAAGGTTCTCTTCCGGAGTAAAGTCCGGGTTGTGATAGTAGTGCGAGGCGGAAAATTCGGCTTTTCGTGTGAGATAAACCATCGCGGTATTTCTATCCTCGGATATTGTGTCCTCTGTTCAGGTTCAGTATGACCGCTCCGGGCTCAAGTCTGCCGGAGGTTCGAGCGAGTACGGGGGGATTGACTGCCATTTGGACGAGTTAATGGTTTCTTCTTCGGGGCAGAAATCCTTGCCGGGTACGAAGACGATTATCTTGTAGATATAGCGTTTGTGTTCTTTCGGGTAGAAGGCCAGGGTAAAAGCGATGCCCTTCTTCTTGTCCACCCAGAAAACCAGGGGGCGGTCGCCCAGATTTGGGGCTGGGGGAGTGAGCAGAGTGTAGGCGGCCAGTCCCTTGTAGTGATCGCGGACCGTGCTCGGCGAATCGAAGGTTGCGATGCCCTCAGCGGTGTGGAAACGGGAACTGGAGGATTCGATCTGGAAAACTTTTCCTTTCTTAAGGTGGATGATGACGTCGCCACGTCCGTTGGGGTTGGAGGAGTCGACCCAGTCGAGGGCGGCGCCGCACTTGTCTTCCCACTGCTGGTCGATGCCTTGTTTGAGCGGGAATAGTTCGAGGGCGCGGTCTTGCGAGTCTCCGATTTTGAGCGCGCCCAGGCTCTGGCCGGGCTCGATTCCGGTTTGGGGATTCACGGCGGTGATGCTGTCGCTTGGAGCCTGCGCGAGAACTGGCAGCGTGGCTGCGAGAAAGAGTGCTGGGAGAATAAGGGGCGTGAGAAATTTCATGAGAGGCGTCCGGCGGTCGTGGGAGTGGGGTTGGCAGTCTTGATCATTTCGTGGTCTTCGCCTTTGTAGGTTCGGCCCTTCCATGGGACGTTGCCGCGAGCGTGGGCGCGCTTCGAGCGGAGGAGGAGGTAGGCGAACATGGGTATGCCGAAGATCGTCCCGAGGACCGTCATCTTAAAGGAGAAATTAGCTCGACTGGTCCGGATTAGGAGAAGAATGAGAGCGAGAATCGCAACCATGTCCCAAACTGAATACTTCAGAACTCTCGTGAGGCTCAGGGAAAGAACAGCCCAAGGGAAGACCCACTGAAGCAGAACCTTCACCGCGAGCCATCCGGGATTCGGAAATAAGAGGGCCAGGTTCTTGGTCCAGCCTTCGCGAAGTTGCGCGAAGCTGCGGTACATGCGGGTGCGGACGGCGTCGGCGGCGTAGCGAAACCGAATCTTGCGGCCAGAACGTTTCACGGCGCGGGCAAGGGCGACGTCTTCGAGGATGTCATGGGCGACGGCGGCGTGACCACCGACCGCTTCGTATGCCTCGCGCTTGATCAAAATGTATTGGCCGTTGGCAGCGGCCGCGGGAGAATTCGGATCGCTTACTTTAGACGGCGGATACTCGCGGGCGAGTTCGGCGAAGACGACCGGGAGTGTGGCCATTTCCCAGAAAGTGACGGCGATTTGCTCGGGAGAATACGAGAGCAGGGCGGCGCCGTTCTCCTCGGCTTCTTTCAATGCAAGCGCGAGTGATCCGAGTATGTGCACGGTGTCGGCGTCGGTGAAGAGCAGCCAGTCGCCTTTGGCTTCGCGGGCTCCGGTGGCAACGGCGTTGTTCTTGCCGGTCCAACCGGAGGGGAGAGGGCCGGCTTCAATGACGCGGATGGCTGGGAACGATGAGGCAATTTCGCGAGTGCGATCGGTAGAGTGGTCGTCGACGACGAGGATTTCGAAGGTCAGGCCTTGCTGCGCGAAGAGGGATTCGAGACAGGTTCCGAGGCACGCTTCTTCGTTACGTGCGGGGACGATAACCGAGACTTGGGGATGATTCGCAGCTGTTTCGGTCGCCGTCATGGGTCGAATCTATTATTATAACTAGGTGCGACGCCTCTCTCACTTCGCCAGTCTTCTAGCTGCAGGTCTTTTACTCTTTGGCCTTTCGGGCTGCTATAGCGGGACGCGGCCTCCGCGCATCGGATCAAATGCTCCGGATTTCACGGTGCAGGACGCGGATCGGACGGTGGAGCTGAATCAGTATCGCGGCCAGATCGTGGTGCTGAATTTCTGGGCGACATGGTGTCCTCCGTGCGTGGAGGAGATGCCTTCGCTGGTGGAGATGCAGCGGCGCATGAAAGCGAAGGGCGTGACCGTTGTAGCCGTCAGCATTGATGTGGACGAGAATGCTTACAAGCTCTTCCTCAAACAGCATGGCGTGGATCTGCTGACCGTGCGCGATCCGAAGCAGAAAGTTCCGGTTCTTTACGGGACGACAGGGTGGCCGGAGACATTCATCATTGATCGGAAGGGCGTGATGCGGCGCAAGTTCATTGGAGCAGTGGACTGGACTGAGCCGGAGATCACGGAGTTTCTGGGAAAGCTGTAGGCCTCGCGCGCTAAACCCACCACGGAGACGCTGAGGCACGGAGTTATTGAGGTTGGTCGCCCGTGTCATCACGATCCTGCATTGTGGGCACAAATCCAAATGCATTCCATACTATCGAGGCGCGGCTCAGAAACGATTGCTCTGAGCCTGGTCGCGTTCCTGTTCATCAGCGGTGTGGGCATGGGAGATAGCGGTATGAATCCGAAGGTCGTGCAGCAAAGTGGTTTCACCGTGGTCGGAATTGCGGTGCGCACCAGCAATGCGAAAGAGATGACCGCGGACGGATTGATTGGGAAACAGTGGGCGCGACTGATGCAGGAAGCGGTCCTCGCGAAAATTCCGAACAAGGCCGACAAGTCGATTGTCGCGGTGTATACGGAGTACGCGAGCGATCACAACGGAGATTACACGTATGTGCTCGGGGCGCGAGTGACATCGGACGCGGATGTGCCGGCGAGGATGGTGGCGAAGAAGATTCCAGCGGGGCGGTATGCGGTGTTTACGTCGGAGAAAGGACCGCCGGCGAAGGTAGTGCCGGAGACGTGGATGCGGATTAATTCTTTGCCGAAGACGGCGGTGGGCGGGGATCGGATGTATAGGGCAGATTTTGAGATTTATGATGAGCGGGCGGCGGACCCGCAGAGCGTTGTGGTGGATGTGTATGTGGGAATTAAGTAGAACGGAAGTCGCAATAACCAGGCACGTCGTCGGCAACTTGAGTTCACCCTGAGCGCACGAGAGGGACTGCTGTGTCAGATTACGTGTGGTGGGCAGTCTTTGGCATTCCGTTAGTGGCGATGGTTGTGTCGTGGCAAGATATTTTCAGACACTGGGATGCCGACGGTCAGCGAATATTGAGAGCCTTGGCTGCTGTGTTCCCGACGGCCGCAGCATTGGTTGGATGCGGCGCGCTATTGTACGTTGAGGGCGTGGGAGCGTCGGCCGGGATGCAGCGCTCTCGGTGTATGGCGATGGTCTATTTTTGCGCTTATAGGCACGACCTTGGGCATCGTGGCCATCCTTAATGCCCAACGCTGGTCTTCGATCCTGGGGCTTTGCGCGTCGACATGGCTATTGGCGATTTTTAGTCTGATGGCATCGGCGACGGACTGAACCCGACGCACCTAATCCTTCAATCTGCGATTCATTCCAAGCCAACACCAACAGGGACGGACTGGAGTGTCCGCCCTACACGTTACAGTTTTATCTTGCGGAGGCGGAGGGCGTTGGTGATTACGGAGACGCTGCTGAAGCTCATGGCGGCGGCGGCGAAGATGGGGCTGAGGAGCCATCCGAAGACGGGGTAGAGGATGCCGGCGGCGATAGGGACTCCGAGGGCGTTGTAGATGAAAGCGAAGAAAAGATTCTGGCGGATGTTGCGCATCGTTGCCTGACTGAGTTTGCGAGCGCGGAGAATTCCGGTGAGATCGCCCTTCACGAGGGTGATGCCACCGCTTTCCATGGCGACATCGGTACCGGTGCCCATGGCGATGCCGACGTCGGCTTGGGCGAGAGCGGGGGCGTCGTTGATGCCGTCTCCGGCCATGGCGACGACTCTTCCCTGCTGCTGGAGTCTGCGGATGACGGCGAGCTTTCCTTCGGGGAGAATATCCGCTTCGAACTCTGAGATGTTCACGCTGCGTGCTACCGCTTCAGCGCTCGTGCGGTTGTCGCCTGTCAGCATCACAATGCGCAGGCCTTCCGCCATCAACTGATTGATGATCCTCGGCACGCCGTTTTTGATCGGATCGCCGGCGCAGACCCAACCCCCAAACTCTCCGTCGATGGCAACGTAAATTGCGGTTTCGCCGGACCTGAGCCAGTTCTCAGGCTGTTCGGGAACCGAAATTTCCAGGTCATTCATGAACTGCGCATTCCCTGCGGCTAAGTGCTTCCCTTCCACTACGCCGGCAATGCCTTTACCGGGATAGGAACGAAACCCTTCAACGGGCGCGAGTCTGATTCCCTTCTCAGAAGCAGCAGCGAGAATCGATGCCGCCAAAGGGTGTTCACTCGCACGCTCGACGCTTGCAACCAAGCGCAGGAGGTCGTCCTGAAGGATATTTCCGCTAGGTGCGACATTGGTTAGGCGCGGCTTGCCTTCCGTGAGCGTGCCGGTTTTGTCGACGACTAACGTGTCTACTTTTTCTAAAGTCTCGAGGGCTTCGGCGTTCTTGATCAGGACGCCGGCATGGGCGCCGCGGCCGGTGCCGACCATGATGGCCATGGGAGTGGCGAGGCCGAGGGCGCAGGGACAGGCGATGATGAGGACGGCGACGGCGTTGACGATGGCGTTCGCGAGGCGCGGTTGCGGGCCGATGAAGAACCACGCTGCAAACGTGATAGCTGCGACGGCGACGACTGCGGGCACGAACCACGCGGAGACGCGGTTGGCTAGTTTCTGAATGGGTGCGCGGCTGCGCTGGGCTTGTCCGACGAGTTGGACGATGCGGGCGAGCAGAGTGTCGGAGCCGACGTGCTCGGCTTGCATGACGAAGGATCCAGTCGCGTTGATGGTCGCGCCGATGACTTTGCTGTTGGCTTCTTTCTCTATAGGGATGGATTCTCCCGTGATCATCGACTCGTCGATGGAGCTGCGGCCTTCGAGGACGACGCCGTCGACGGGAATTTTTTCGCCGGGACGGACGCGGAGTTTGTCGCCGGGCTTGACGCTCTCTAATGGGACATCCTTTTCAGAGCCGTCTGCACTCAGCCGGCGCGCCATCTTCGGACTCAGGTCGAGCAGGGCGCGGATGGCGGCGCTGGTGCGACTGCGGGCGCGGAGTTCCATGACTTGGCCGAGCAGAACGAGGGCGGTGATGGCTGCGGCGGCCTCGAAGTAAACGTCGGGGTATCCGCCCATGCGTCGGAGAGACTCGGGAAAAATCTGCGGGGCTACGGTGGCGACGACGCTGTAGGTGTAGGCGACGCCGGTGCCGAGGCCGATCAGCGTGAACATGTTCGGGCTGCGGTTCACGAGGGACGTCCAGAAGCGCTGGAAGAATGGGAGGCCGCACCAGAGCACGACGGGAGTGGCGAGTGCGAATTCGAGCCATGGAATTCTTGGCCCCTGCAGGATCTGCATGAATTCCTGCGGCCAGATCATGCTTCCCATGGCGACGGCGAGGAGTGGAACGGTAAGCGCGACGGCGATCCAGAAGCGGCGGGTCATGTCGCGGAGTTCAGGATTTTCTTCCTGCGTCGCGGTGACGGTGCGCGGTTCGAGGGCCATGCCGCAGATGGGGCACGATCCGGGCCCGGGGCGCACGATCTCGGGGTGCATGGGACAGGTGTATTCGGTGCGCGCGGCGACGAGCGGGACGTCAGGCTCGAGAGCCATGCCGCAGGAGGGGCAGGCTCCGGGCTTGGGCTCGTGGACTTCGGGGCACATGGGACAGACGAAAGAACGGACCTCGGACTTCGGACCTAGGACCTCGGACTTCGCAGTTGCTGACGGTGCTGGCATGCCGAGGGTGATGAGTCCTGACGGCTTGTTCAGATATTTCGCAGGGTCGGATTTGAATTTCTCGACGCATCCGGCACAGCAGAAATAGTATTTCTTTCCGGCGTGTTCGTGAACGCGTTTTGCCGTGGCGGGATTGACGTTCATTCCGCAGACGGGGTCGCGTTCGAGAGTGGGAGCGGTCATCGCGATTCAGGCGTCCCTCCGGGACGCGGGGTTCTGATTGCGCGCTTACCCGCCAGTGAACTGGCGGGCTATTTTCGGCCGCCCCTCCGGGACTGCCTGGGCGAAGGAAGCCGGCAAACTAGCGAAAGACGGTACAACACTTCTAGTTGGATCGCCGATGCACTATATTGGATTCATCCGGCGGGTCGACCGGGACTCCAAGATCATCATACCGAAGGGTTTGGGCGAATGACTTATCTCGATGTGGTATTCAACTATGAATCGCAGCCGGGCGAGCATGAGCTGCAGGCGATTGACAGCATGCGCGAAGTGTACGGCATCCGGCGAGTGCAGTTTAACGAAAAAGAGCGGACGGTGAGGGTGGAGTTCGATGCCTCGCGATTGAAGCAGGATGCTGTGGCGAAATTGTTACGGCAGGCGGGGATTGATGTAAGAGATGCGGTGGCGCTCGCCTAGGCAGGCCAGTGGGCTGAAGCCCGAGGATATTGGTGGAGTGTTTTCTCGCGCTTGTTCCAGTCACATCCTAAATACTTGAGAGCCGTTGTGGGCGACTTGCGCGGGCGAGGGCGCCCGCGCCACATTCACGCGCACTTGGTTGGAACGTGGGCACAGCAAGGCAAATCATTTCAATAGGATGAAAGAAAAGACGGGGGAGGGCTAGTTTTGGGGGAAGAAAAAGCAAGGGGTGCTCACAGAAAACCTCTGGCCGAAGTTATTCTCTGAAGCACCCCGTTGCGCGCCACTTCGTCTGTTCTCTACTAGAGCAAGTGGCGTGCCGTCCGCAAAGCACTCAAAATAAACGCCGATAGGTTTCGCCGCTTTGTAGGAATTGCGCGGGTGCTGGAAAGATTTACTTCGGCAGTTGAAGGCACGGAGCGGGCCAGAGTGCTGTTGAAAAGGTCCGGTCTAGGCATTTTTCATCGAACGACTGAGCAAATGCGAGAGCAGCAGGTTCGCTTCGACCTCACTTTAAAGAAGCAGGTTCCTCGCTCGCTAAGGCCGCTCGGAATGACAACTTTATGGATAGATCGGAATGACAACTTTGTGGGTAGAGATGAGTTGCGCGGCTTCCCTTTGCATTACGATTCTTTCCGTAAAATTTTTCTTCCGTTATAATCAACGAGCAGTTTTTTCCTGCCAAGTTAATCTGCGCCCTTAGCTCAGCTGGATAGAGCGTCTGGCTACGAACCAGAAGGTCGGGAGTTCGAATCTCTCAGGGCGCACCATCCTTTCAATCACTTGCGGATATCCCCGCTGCTACCGTTTCAGTCAAGGTCCTTTTCGGGGTTGCTTGCCCTGACAATCCCTTGAGCGCGCAATGTTGCGATACGTTCGCGATCCAATCTATGCTCACGGTCCGAGAACAATCTTTTGATCTGTGGGATCGTAATGCGCTTTGACGACGGCCAACTCTGGCTCGCGTTGCCATGCCCATTCCCGGATCGTTTGCTCATTGCTGGAACTGATGTTTCGACCGAGAATCAATCTCCTCAACCACGAAGGTTCAACCTTAAGCTTTGAGCCCTTCCCACGAGGCAGAATGAGCCTGGCCTCCTCCTCGTTGCTCCATTCCGGGCGCTTGCAAACGAACCAAGAGCCGTTCATCTGCTCCCTAATCGTGATGTCAACTTGGAGGGTTTCGGCATAGATCACGTCTTTCGCATGCTGGAAGAGCGGCCCATCATTTGCGAACTCCAAACAATAGCCGGAGTGATCGCCAGCATACTTCGCCCATAGACTGAAGTTGTCGTAGCGCTTCGACATCGAGTAGATTCGATATCCCTCTAGTTCCTTGTTGAAGAGTTCAACGATGCTTCGCTGGAGTGTCACCGCTCCGTGGTGTCTGACGTTGATATGAATTACGTCTTCTTCGTGGCGAAGCTCTGTCTCCGAGAGATGCGGGCTGCGCTCGGCCAGCTTGTCACAGAGGAAGTCCGCCATCTTTTCCTCAGACAGGGGCGCGAGGCGCGGTCTCCCGTCTGTCGGATCATTCAATTGGGGAAGACTCGGGAAATACAACTCATGATCTTGGATGATGACCCTGAGCCTCGCTACATGCTCATCACTCTGGAGGCTTGAATACTTGTAGAGTCTTGGGACGGTTGCCTTGTGCGGAACCGGAATTTCCATCTCTCTCTACTGTAGCGAAAAATGTAGCGGCTCAGGGCCTCGAAGGGCCGATCAGAGCCGCTAAGGTGATTTTGCAAGTTGCAGAAATGAGAGACGTTTATCGAACGTGCTCACGCCTGCGATCGCTCCCCCAGTAGAACGGGCTTCGAACGCTAAAACCAATCTTGCGTTATACTCCTGCCCCGCTGTGATTCGCTGGGGCGGCGAGTCATTATCTGAGCAGAGGTGTCCGCGCATGAATCGATCTTACTGTGGAAAAACGTTCCTTGCAGTTCTGGCGCTGGGGCTGACTGTCTTTAGCGTTCCTGTTGCGTCTCAGCGGCAGTCTGCGGCGCTTCGCGCAAACGATACCGAACTGCTAATGCTCGGTACTGCGGGCGGTCCGCCTTTGCGCAAGGATCGCTCCGAGCCGGCCACGCTGCTCATCGTCGATGGGCGGTTGTATTTAATCGACTGTGGCATTGGAACCGTCCGGCGCCTGGTCGAGGTTGGGGTTCAGTCGCAAACGATTGGAACGATCTTCCTTACCCACCTGCACCCGGACCATGATCTCGGCCTCGTCGATGTAATGGCCAACGATTACTTCCACCTTGACCTCACCTCCGACCCGCGGAAGATCAATATCTACGGGCCACCCCAAACGAGCGAATTGGTCGAAGCTGCCTTTCACTACATCAGCATTCCCTTTGAGGTGTTTGCCGCGGAAAAGCCCGGGTTCCAGCTTGGCCGGCCGAACCATGGCCTGACGAGTCCTTTTGTCGCCCATGAAGTCGATGGCGAGGGAGTTGTTTACCGCGACGACAAAATTCAGATCACCGCCGCTGAGAACTCGCATTATGCGCTCATGCCGCCGCAGTTCCGCGCGCATTTCAAGTCATATGCATACCGTATCCAGACTCCCCATGGTGTGGTGGTATTCACCGGAGACACCGGACCCAGTGATTCGGTCGTGAAACTTGCGACACGTGCCGACGTGCTCGTTGCCGAAGTGGAGGAGAATTCGGACGAGCTACGCAGGTTCATTGACCAGATGGCTACCGAGAACCACTGGCCGCCCGCGCGCAAGGAGCAGTTTGCTGCACACATGGAGAAGGAACATCTCACCGTGGACAGCCTCGGAGAACTTGCCTCGAAGGCCCAGGTACAATCGGTTCTCTTCTATCACTATGATCCGCGAAACAAAGCGGAGCAGCAGGCTCGCGTCGCCGACATGAAAAAGTATTTTTCCGGGCCGGTTCTGGCGCCGGTGGATCTGGACCGATTCTGTCTGTCGAAGGACGAAGTGCAATCGCAGAAGACTAAATTCGAGCCGTGCGGGCAGAATGCAGCGACTCAGGAGTAAGCGTCGAGTGTCCTCATCTTCAGAGTCCGACACTGCAATAATCGGGCAAGCTGTCTTCACGCTTCGGAGTATCAGTGGGGGCGATCGGCAGTTTGCTTATGACGGCTGCACGACTAGCTGTTTGGCAGTGGATACGCGAGATGCTGAAAAGGCTATCCGGCTAGCGGGGCATTCTTGCACTTCCTCTTCTGTCCGTTGTGCATCTTGGTGATCCCTTACCCTCGTGACTTGGCAGGTTCGGGCGGCGTGCGGTGAAAGCGGAGTTTCTGCTAAGCTGCCCTCAGCCCTGTTGTCCTCTGTTGTTCCGTTTGTCAAACCTCTAGTTTCTCAAACCGGTGGTTCAGACTCCAGTTCCGTCAAATCGAAGGCCGGAGGAATCCTCCGGGAAGTCGGGTTAAGCGCGCCATGTCGAAGGCAAGCCAGCAGCAAGATGTGACTGTGTTGTCCGCCGCGAAACATGGATTGGTGTATCTGACCGCCAATGATTGGACGCTGATTGCGGACAAGGCGTTGCGGATGCAGTTCAAGGCGGGGGATGCGATCGTGCAAAAGGGCAAGCGGACGCACGGAGTGTACCTGCTGCTGAAGGGGACGGCGTCGGTGGAGATTTCCGCGCAAGGAAAATTTCCGGCGATCGGTCCGGGCGAGGTGTGCGGGGAAATATCGTTTATTGACGAACTGCCCGCGACGGCGAACGTGGTAGCGCAGGAAGCCGTGGAGGCGTATTACCTGGACCGTGCGACGCTGCAGTCTCTGTTTGAATTGTTTCCGCATCTCGGGTCGAGGTTTTACCGGTCACTGGCCTCGAGTCTGTCGCGGCGGTTGCGGGAGTTGATTGGGCCCGGCAGCGATCCCGCCAAGGCTGAGCCCCTCAAGCAAGTTGCAAAGAAGCAATAGCGTCTGCATCCGTCTTTTGTTCCCGCCTGTGCTAGCCTACGAAATACTTCCCTGTCCGGTGTGAAACGGGCCGGATGGGAGATCACCTCGCGCCCACTTTGCATGGTCGATTCCGGCAACTTACGATTGGCCTTGCTCTCGGCCGCAGTGCTTGGCTTTCGCCACGGCCTGGACTACGACCACATTGCGGCAATCACCGACATCAGCAGTGTGCAAGCGAAGGCTCGTGACGCGATGCGTTACGGATTACTTTATGTTGGCGGGCATGCCACCACAGTCGCTGTGCTGGGCGCGTTCGCCGTGGCTTTTCGCGTATCGCTGCCTGCCGCCAGCGACCGCTGGGCGGAACGCCTGGTGGGAATCACGCTGCTCACGCTCGGCATTTATGTGCTGGGCACATTCTTCCGTCCGTCGACGCACAGCCACGCGCGTCCACGCACACGAATTACTTTATTAATCAACGGCATGCTTTGGATTTACTGGCGATTGAGCCGCATCTTCGGGGGGACCAGAGTAGAAGCGCCGGAGGTATTCAAGGATGGATACGGAACATCGTCGACATTTCTGGTGGGAGTAATTCACGGACTGGGTGCGGAGACGCCGACACAATTACTGCTGTTCTTGCTCGCGGCGAATCTGGGTGGAACCGCAGCCGGCCTGCTGGGGCTGCTCATGTTCATTGCGGGCTTACTGGTGATGAATACCCTGATGTGCGGCGTGGCCGCAGGATTATTCTCCGCAGATAAGCTGTTGCCGTGGCTGGCGCGGGCGGGTGGGCGGCAAAATTTGTTTTCGCGTGCCCTGACCTCTGTGTTCGCGGTGATCAGTGCAAATGCGATGCGCGGGCTGACGTTGCTGACCTCTGCTTATAGCATCGTGGTGGGAACGATCTTCTTATTGGGGGCGGCAGACAAGTTGCCATCGCTGACGGGTTAATGCGAGGACTAGAGGAATCTTTGAAATCGGCCCCCCAAAAAATAAGGAGCGCCCCAGACTCTCGCGAGTCACGGGACGCCCGAACAGCCCTCCCCCAGAACTGCTCACCGCACAAGCTACATGCTGCTGGGGCTTTTGGGAACACCACTTTCGTGCTATAGGCACGGCACGAGATGGCTACATTACTTTTGGTACCTCTGAGCTAAACTTCGGTACGTGCAAGAGAAAGCGTGAACGGGACAAGTGTCGCAAAACGGTGATTCAAGTGTGCACTACTTTGCACTTAAGGACTCCCGCCGACGCCTTATTTTTGGTACAACTACCTCATTTCCAATAGATTACAGGTTTTTGAACTTTGGTAATCGAGATGCTAGATAGAGGTCACCGGAATTCTGTGTGTGGTTCCGCTTAGGGCATTTGCCCTTTGTCAAAAGTTAAAAGAAAAGTAAGCAAAGACTTCAGGAGGAAGCTTTATGAAGCGGATGTTATGGATGGTTCTGCTAGCCTTGGCCCTGCCGATGATGGCGTTCGCCGACAATTCAGTCGACTTCACCAACAGTGGCGGTACGTTATCGGGTAGCAGCGCTGGATTAAGCCTCAGCGGCTCAGAGCTGATCGCCGTCAATGGTCTTAACGGAATGGGCCTAGTGACTGGTGACCTAGGCAGTATGAGTTTCTCAACCGGCGGTATGACCTCCGGAAATCTGCAAATGGGCGCAACGTTTGCAGCCGGTGGAACCTTCCAGATCATGGGCAACGGATCGAACGGTATTCCGAGTGGCGTTTTGTTCAACGGCACATTCGATGGATCGGTGACCTGGACCCTGATCACACTAGCGAATGGCACCCATAACTACACGCTGACTGGATCGGTGACCGGTACTTGGTACAACGGTGCGACCGTATCCGGTGCGACGGTGCAGTTGACCATCAATACCGGTAAGGGCTTCTTCAACGGCCAAACCACGATCTCCAGTGGCGATACGAACATCGACGTCACGGTTCCAGAGCCGGGTACACTCGGGCTTCTGGGAACGGGCCTGGTGGGTCTCGCCGGCGTGCTGCGCCGCAAGCTGAAAGCATAAGATCCACTTTAGCTTTCTCTAAGAAAGGCTTCGCCGAAAGGCGAGGCCTTTTTTATTTCTTCAGCGGGGTCATTCCTCCGTTACTCAGGTAATCGGGCAGAGGGGATTACCGTTGACCCGCTGAGCGGGCCTCCTTAAATTGCCAACAGGGGGTTGTATGAAAGATATTCATGAGGTCCTGCGGCAAAAGCAGGCGAAATACGCCCAACTCGGCAAGCAGATCGAAATGTTGCAGCAGGCAGCGGAGAAACTACGCGAAGTAGCGCCGTTGCTGGCTGAGAACGACGACGAGGACAACGCCGTGTTGGCGGAAGTAGACGACGCGACCGGACAATCGGACGCGATGGCAGCGAAGGCTGGGGCAAGTTCCGGCTCAGCATCCGCATCGAAAGCGGCGCGGCCGACAGCGCCTCGCTGGCCCTAATCTCGTAGGGGACGGACGAGCGATTCATTTATGACTCTTCAGGCATTGCTGGTTTCGAGTGACGATTCGGCCGCGGAAGTCTTGGGCAGAGTCCTGCCCACGTTCGGCCTTGCCATGGACCGCTCGAGCGATCCGGAAACCACGATGGCCCGAATTCAGCAGCAGAAGTTCGACGCGCTCATCGTTGATTATGACGATGCCAAGGCGGCGGATGATGTGCTGGAACTGGCGCGCCGCCTGGGCTCTGGCCCTCTGACGGTCGCGCTGGTCGGCGATCCGGCGAAGGTGCGCGACATCCTGTCGGGCGGTGCGCACTTCGTGCTGCACAAACCGGTTACGGAGGAAGCTGCGAAGGCAGGATTGCGTCCAGCAGCGGCGTTGTTGAGCCGTGAGCGGCGGCGGGCGTTCCGGGTTCCGGTGCAGGCTCCGGTTGAGATCACGCTACCGGATGAGCGCAAGCTTGACGGCATCCTTCTGGATCTCAGCGAGACTGGCATGGATGTGCTCACGGCAGAGTCGCAAGTTCCGGGATCGCTACTGGCCTTCCATTTCTCGTTACCCGATGGAGCTTTGGAAGTGCAGGCGCACGGGCAGGTGGCTTGGGCAAATCCGAACGGACAGACCGGCGTTCATTTCCTGGACGTTCCGGAATCTGTGTCGGAGGAACTGCAAGCTTGGTTGAAGGCAGCGGCAACCACGGCCGGCGCGGCGCCGAATGAAAATGTTCCGCATTGCAAATTGAGCGACCTGAGCCTGGGTGGATGTTATGTGGAAACGGACGCGCCGTTTCCAGAGCGGGCCCTCGTAGATCTCTGTCTGAGGACTGGCGAAATGGAAGTGCACACCGAAGGTATGGTGCGGGTGGCGCATCCTGGTCACGGCATGGGAGTGGAGTTCCCTTCCCGCACTGAAGAACAGCGTGCGCAAGTCGGCAATCTCATTGGCTTCCTGCGCAACGCCCCGGAAGCGATGCTCGAGCTGATTATTTCTCCACGAGCACTGGTCGCTGACTTGACCCAGTTTGAACATGCCGATCAGCCTGCGACGGACGCGGGTGACGAACTGGAAGATCCCTTGCTCGAACTGCTGCGGCGTGGTACCTCATTGCAGCAGGATGATTTCCTTGTGGAACTGCGCCACCAGCGCAGCCCGGAAGATGTAGCCTCGGTTTAGAATCCTTCCTTTTGGCAGGACCTCAGATTCCAGACCTCAGACCTCAGACCTCAGGCACAACTGCGTCTGGATCAATCCACCATTTCAGACAAAAGCCTCCCGGGGCAGGTCACTGGCAGAAATTTCATTTGAGATTTTCCGGTGGGCAGAGCGAGTGCGAGGGCGAATGCGGGATCGAGAGGCTTCGGCAGTAGAAGAGTTTTGAAGAATTGAAGGACCCGAACCCCGTCTCTGGCGCGGATCCCTCAACTCTTCATGGTCTGTTCCACCCCATTGCGAGTGCGGTAGACGATCTGCATTGCGCGATGGTTTCAGCAATATTAAATCTGGGTTAAATGTAGACTTGTTGCGTATTGGTGAGTTCAACTCTGTGGAACGGAGACGTGTCTGGGAACGACTGGCAAGGTGAATTCGGTTCGTGCGGCCGCTGGAGCGGGGACGTCGTTGTTGTGGGCTCCGCTGCTTGCGATCTCGGCAACCGCGTTTGCAGTGGAGATTCCTTTCTTTTTTTTCGGAACGCCCTCCGGTCACGACGTTGAGTTTCATCTTTACTCGTGGCTGGAAGTTCTGGCGCAGTGGAAGAAGGGGATAATTTTTCCGCGCTGGGCTTCGCTGGCACACTTCGCATATGGCGAGCCGCGGTTTGTGTTTTATCCGCCGGCGTCGTGGACGCTGGGAGCGCTGCTGAGTGCGGTGTTTCCATGGACGGTGGCGGCGAGCGTTTACATATGGGTCGTGCTGGCGCTGGCGGGGATGTCGATGTTTGTGCTGGCGCGGCGATGGCTCGACAGGCGCGATGCGCTCTTCGCGGCCGTGCTGTACGCGGCGAATCCTTATCATCTGGTGATCGTTTATTGGCGGAGCGCATTCGCCGAACTGCTGGCGAGTTGCCTGGTGCCGCTGCTGTTGCTGTTGGTGTTGAAGGCGGTTGACGAAGGATGGCGCGTCGCTGTGCCCCTGGGACTGGTGCTGGCGGCGGCGTGGCTGACGAACGCTCCGGCGGCGGTGATGATTCATTACTCGCTGGCGCTGCTAGTTGTGGTGTTCGCATGGCAGCAGCGGTCGTTGCGATTGTTGTGGATCGCGGGCGCGGCAGTAGCGCTGGGGGCTTGTTTGGCGGCGTTTTATTTATTACCGGCGATCTACGAGCAGAGATGGGTCAACATTGCTGAAGCGGTTTCGCAGGGATCGCGGCCGATCGATAATTTTCTTTTCATCCACACCACCGATGTAGATCACGATGCATTCAACCGGATCATCTCGTGGATCGCGCTGCTGGAAATGATTGTCGTCGCGGTGGCGGCGGGGTTCGCCTGGCGCTGGCGGGAAAAGAATCGCTTGGTCTGGGATGGCCTAGTTGTGTGGGCGGCCGGATGCGGCGTGCTGATGTTTTCGGTGACTGCTGTGTTTTGGCGGATCTTGCCGAAGATGCAGTTCATGCAGTTTCCGTGGCGATGGCTGTTGTGCTTGAGCATGATCTTCACGGTCTTCGTTACGGTGGGAATGCGGCGCTGGTGGATGCGGGCCGCGATCGTCGTGGTCTCGATCGTTGTGATCGTGTCGGCATGGCAGCGCGTGCAGACTCCGTGGTGGGACAACGTCGGGGATCTGCGCGAGATGCAGGACAATATGTATACGGGCGCTGGGTATGAGGGCACCGACGAATACACGCCGGTGGGCGCCGATCCTGCAGCGATCGACAAAGACGCGCGGAAGGTTTCGGTTGAAGGGCCGGCGCGGGCGGCGATTCGCGTGCTTACGTGGAACGCTGAGTCGAAGTCGTTCACGGCGGAGATGTCGGCGGCCGATCAGTTAGCGGTGCGGTTGTTTCGATATCCGGCATGGGAGGTGGAAGTGAACGGGCACGTGGTGGAGACGGTTGCGCGCGCCGGGTCGGGTCAGATGCTCGTGCCGGTCGAGGCGGGAGCGAACCGGGTAGAGATTCATTTCATTCGGACGTGGGATCGGACGGCGGGGGGATGGATCTCGCTTGTGAGCGCGCTGAGCCTGGGCTTGTGGAGTGCGGGACTACGACGAGGCCGAAAGAAAAATGAGATCTGAATCGAATAAACAAGAACGACCCTCCGGGCTAAAGCCCAAGTTCTCGGCGGATTCAATGGCACCACTGGAAGCCGTGCCCTTCCCGGTTTGTAGTCCATTTAAGCTTGTGCGGTTGCTGGAACGGCTGTGCTCTTAAGGTTATGCGACGAGTCTTAATCGCCACATCGAATCCGGGGAAGCTACGCGATTTTGCGGGAGCGGCCCTGACCCACGGGATTGAGATCGCGGGCATTCCCGACTTCTCTTCCCTGCCGCTGGTGGTTGAAGACGGGCTTACGTTTGAAGACAATGCGCGCAAGAAAGCGGAACAATATAGCGTTCACGCGCCCGGGGAGATTGTGGTGGCAGATGACTCTGGGCTTGAAGTGGATGCGTTGAACGGGGCGCCGGGCGTGCATTCGGCTCGCTACGCGGCGGACCAGCCGCATTTGGCCGACGAGAATACGGATGATGAAGCGAATAATGCGCGCGTGCTGCGCGAGTTAAGGCACGTTCCCCGGGAGAAGCGTACGGGACGGTTCGTTTGCGTACTAGCGACTACTCGAGATGGGAAGACCCTGGCAACGTTTCGCGGAACGGCCGAGGGGATCATTCTCGATGCGCCGCGCGGGGCAGGCGGGTTCGGATACGATCCCCTATTTTATTTTCCGCAGGTTGGGAAGACGTTTGCGGAACTCTCGGCCGAGGAGAAGGCGAAGTATAGTCATCGGGGCGCGGCGTTCCGGAAGTTTCTGGAGTGGTGCGATGAGAAATGACCGCCTTGAACTCGAGGGTGTCGCCAAGGTCGCACATGCATTGCTCCATATGCTGGCGGAAATCATGTGGGGATCCATGTTAAGAATCGCTGGCCTCTGTGTCTTAGCCGCGTTGAGTTGCGGCCTTCAGACCCAGACTTTAACTAATCCACCCACAGAATCAGAACTGGCGGAGATCGCGGCCAGAGGTCGTGCTCTGGTTGGATACGACGCTGCAGCTTGGCACGCGACCGATGCCGTTTCGGCCCTCAAGCCGGACACGAGTGCAATTCAGCGCTACATAGCGCGAAAAACGGACGCTGGCTGGGTCGTCGCGTGGGGACGATTCAACGAAGCTCGAACCAGATTCCTCATCACATACGAGGCGCGGCAAGAGGACTCGTCCAATGAGTACTCCGTGATCAAACACGATCCTGCCACGGAGGACGAAGACTTCTACTTCCACGCCGCATTGGCGCATGAGTTGTGCTTGAAGGACTTTTTTCGGGAGGGAAAACCGTCGCGCCCTTACAACATCTCCGTACTTCCAGGGGCTGGCGGACAGTGGTACGTCTACGCCATACCCGCTCAGACGGACTTGGATGTGCTCCCTTACGGGGGCGATGTGCGCTACACCGTTTCTACGGATGGAACCACCATCCTCGAAAAGCGCCAGATGCATAAGACGGTCTTGGAGGAGCATCTCGGGAACGAAACCCAACTTGGCTTTCATACTCACATACTGAGCGACACTCCGGAGGATAGTGACGTGTTCTACGCGTCGACGCGAAAGGCGGCTCGCGGCGAGTGGATCGTAACGAAAAACTACTTCTACGCGATCGATGTAAGCGATTCGCTAAAGTATCTGGGGCCAACCGCAGACGTTGTAAAACTACTGCGTGATGGGAAGATGACGATCGAGGAGCCCTACAAATCGATGGCGTTGTCGGCGACGGAGAGGTTGCTGAAGGATGTTTCCTCGGGGAGTCCACTGGAAGCATTCACGTATTTCTCCGGGGCACGCTGTACAGACAAGACGCTGTGGTTGAAGTTCAATGCAACACTCCACAATGTTGGAGAAACGAAAATCATTTTGTATAGGGATCCGCTGCGAAACTCACAAACGCGCTTTGGCGGCTCCGCAAGTGCCATACTTTCAGGAAATTACGAAAAGCTGGTATTCTTCAGCCCCGAGAAAGTCGACCTCTCGAACGACAGTTCGTACATTTCGCTCGCGCCCGGCATGTTCTACAACCACGAGCAGGAATATCCAATGCTCGGTATTGATATGAAGGGTAAGGCGGCCGTGCAGTTCCTTTACTTCTCTTGGCCCGTGGGAGAGGAGAAACAGATTGAAGCCCAGCGAAGGCGACTGGAGAACGCAGGATACGTGTACGCAGATTCGATTGCAGCGGCGCCAATCGCACTGTCGATCGACCCTGGGCTGCTGAAACGGTGTCCGCCCTCTAAATAGGTCGTCCATGTTCGCACGCCTTCCTTGACTTCACTTCTCCTCGCACCCGATAATAAAAAGTTATTTTCTCATCGCTGAACTCATAAGGAGCGTTTCGTGGCGTCAGCCAGTTCTCCTGCTCCCGTGGTGGCGCGTGGGGTAGCCCCTTTGCGTGCTGGTCAGGGATATTCGTTTGTTCTGCGGCGGCTGCATTCCCTCTCGGGGATTGTCCCGGTCGGCGCGTTTCTGTTCGAACACATTCTGATTTCGAACTCGACCGCGATCGGGCTTAACGGCCCGTCGGCCTATGCCCGCCAGGTAAGTTTTCTGGCGAACCTGCCGCTCGTGTTCTTCCTCGAGTTGTTCGGGATCTGGCTGCCAATTGCGTTCCACGCCCTCTACGGTTTCTACATCTGGTATCGCGGAGACGGCAATACCGTGGCGTATCCGTGGAGCGGCAACTGGATGTATACGGTGCAGCGCTGGACCGGTGCCATCGCCTTCGCCTACATAGCGTGGCACGTGTACACGATGCGATTCCTCGGGGACGATCTTCACGCCCACCCAGAGCTTTCCTTTGGCAAAGTACAGCATGAGGTGATGCAGACCGGGCTGTTCCTGTTCTATGTGGTGGGACTGATCGCGGCGTCGTGGCACTTTGCCTACGGCATCTGGCTGTTCTCGGCGAAGTGGGGCATAGTTTCCGGGGACAAAGCGCAGAAGCGGCTGCTGGCCGTGTGTCTGGCATTCTTCTTATTACTGAGTGGCGTCGGATTGGCGAGCCTCGCCTCCTTCCGGTCTCATCCGCAGCAATCAATTGAGGGTGGGACGATGACGCATAACCTGCAACCCAGAGAAAGTAGATAGAGAGCGATGGCGACTCCCAAAATTATTGTCGTAGGCGGCGGCCTCGCTGGACTTTCGGCCGTGATCAAGATCGCGGAGATGGGCGGCGAGGTTGATCTGTTCTCGATCGTCCCGGTCAAGAGGTCGCACTCGGTGTGTGCGCAGGGCGGCATCAACGCAGCGAAGAACTTGAAGGGAGAGGGCGATTCGACCTGGAATCACTTTGACGACACGGTGTATGGCGGCGACTTCCTGGGCAACCAGCCTCCCATTAAAGACATGTGTGAGGCGGCACCGGGGATCATCGATTTGCTCGACCGCATGGGCGTGCCCTTTAACCGCACGCCAGAAGGGTTGCTGGATTTTCGGCGGTTCGGCGGGACATTGTTTAACCGCACCGCATTCGCTGGTGCGACTACCGGGCAGCAGCTCTTATACGCCCTCGATGAGCAAGTGCGGCGGTATGAGTCCGAAGGCAAAGTAAAGAAGTACGAGCACTGGGAATTCTTGTCGGCGGTGCTCGACGGGAACCGCGTGTGCCGCGGCATTTGCGCGATGGATTTGCGCTCGATGGAAGTTCGGACCTTCCCTGCCGATGCGATCATTATTGCGACCGGTGGGATTGGCGCGATCTTTGGGAAATCTACGAATTCGGTTGTGTGTACTGGGTCGGCGCAGTCGGCTCTGTATCAGCAAGGGTGCTACTACGCGAACGGCGAGTTTATTCAGGTGCACCCGACCTCGATCCCTGGCGAGGACAAGCTTCGGCTGATGTCGGAGTCGGCGCGCGGCGAGGGCGGGCGCGTGTGGGTGCCGAAGGCTGCCGGCGACAAGCGCGATCCGAAGTCGATTCCGGAGAATGAGCGCTGGTACTTCCTCGAAGAGTGGTATCCGAAGTACGGAAACCTGGTGCCGCGCGACGTGGCGACACGCGCGATTTTCAAGGTCGTGTACGAGCACAACCTCGGCATTGACGGCAAGCCGATGGTGTATCTCGACCTGACGCACATTGATCGCAAGATTTTGGACCGCAAGCTGGAGGGTATTCTCGAAATCTATGAGAAGTTTGTGGGAGATGATCCGCGCGACACGCCAATGAAGATTTTCCCCGGTATGCACTACACCATGGGCGGGATGTGGGTCGACTTCAAGCAGGCAACGAATATTCCGGGAGTGTTCGCGGCGGGTGAGTGCGAGTATCAGTATCACGGGGCCAACCGGCTGGGCGCGAATTCGCTGGTGTCGTGTATCTATGGCGGAGGCATCGCCGGGCCCAACGCGGTGAAGTACGCTCGCGGACTGCAGGCGCTTCCTTCGGGAAACGGGTGTTTCGAAGCTGAGAAGAAGCGTCAGGAAGCCAGCAACGCGCTGATCATGAACAATGAGGGGACGGAGAATCCCGTCAAGCTGTGGCGCGAGATGGGCGAGCTGATGACGAAGGATTGCACCGTCATTCGCTACAACAAGAACCTGAAGCAGACCGATGCCAAGCTGGTGGAGATGCTGGAGCGCTATCGGAAGATTAATCTCAGCGATAAAACGATGTGGGCGAACACGACGGTGGTCTTTGCGCGGCAGCTTTACAACATGCTGCAGTTGGCGCGGGTGATTGCCCAGGGCGCTGGAATGCGGGATGAATCGCGCGGGGCGCACTACAAGCCGGACTTCCCAGAGCGCGATGACAAGAACTGGCTGAAAACGACGAAGGCGTATTTCGCGCCGGACGCCGATGAGCCGAAGTTTGAGTTCGAAGCGGTGGATACGTCGTTGATTCCGCCGAGACCGAGGAAGTATTAGATGTGGACCAAGATTATTGACGACAAGAGCGGATTATCGACGAGCACAGTCGCCGCGTCGGTAACGACGCTCGTTGCGTCTGTCGGTCTGTTCTTCATCGGGCTGCATCGAATTCAGAGTCACCAAGACTACGGATGGTTTGACTGTGTTGTTAGCGTGTTAACGTTCGCACTCCCTTTTTATCGTCTAGCAAAGTTTGAAATCCTCGCTCATCGAAAGAAATAGTTAACGATAGAAATACCATGGCTGATAAATCCGTCATCATCAAGATCAAGCGCCAGGACACTCCCACTTCCAAGGTTTATTGGGAGGAGTTCTCGGTTCCCTACCGGCCGAACATGAACGTGATTTCGGCGCTCATGGACATTGCCGCCGATCCGGTCACGAAAGACGGCAAGGCGACCACGCCCATCACCTACGACTCGAACTGCCTCGAGGAAGTCTGCGGATCGTGCGCCATGCTGATCAACGGTAAGGCGCGCATGGCTTGCTCGGCGCTGATTGACCAGCTCGAGCAACCGATCCGGCTGGAGCCATTTTCGAAGTTCCCGGTCGTCCGCGACCTGGCTACGGATCGCAGCGTGATCTTTGAGAATCTGAAGGCCGTGAAGGCATGGGTGCCGATCGACGGCACATACGATCTGGGCTCGGGGCCACGCATGACGGCCGAGGACCAGGAGGCGGCCTATCCGCTCTCGCGCTGCATTTCTTGTTGCTGCTGCATGGAGGCTTGCCCGCAGTTCAACGAAGATACAGACTTTGTGGGCGCAGCCACAATCTCGCAGGTCCGGCTGTTCAACACGCATCCCACGGGCAAGGCCCTGAAACGCGAGCGCCTGGCGGCCCTGATGGGCGATGGCGGCATTCAGGAATGCGGCTATGCGCAGAACTGCGTCGAGGTATGCCCGAAAGATATACCGCTGACCAAGTCCATCTCTGAGGTCAGCGGACAGGTCATGAAGCAGGCGCTGGGTGACCTTTTGCGGCGTTAATTTTTGTCACTTTCCGGAACGAGACCACAACCGGGTTTGCCCGGTCATCATCCAAATCCCGCGAAGTTATAGCTGGCAGAGTACATAAGAGCGCTCTTGTGTACGCTCAGGAGTGGCCCCTCATTTGCCGATAGAAGAGCAGGGCCGCTTCGATTCGCGGACCTGGTAACCAATCAGTTTGAGTACGCAAGTAATGAGCTGCAATCGGTCTTTCATTTGGACCGCTTGACAGCATGGCTTAGAATAGCCGCTACTCGCGTGCAAGTGTGCTGGCGGACACCATTGTCGGTACACGACACGGGGATATTTCGTGAGACGCATCATTCGCTTCCAATTCGTGGCAGTCGGCTTGGCGCTGGTATGCGGCCTGTTCTCGGGGACGGCTTTTGCCGTGCATCCGGTGACCGCTCACCGTACGTCTCACCGCAAGCATTTGCGGTGGCTGCGATGGAACCCGATGTTCCGGCCGTCGCACGAATCGCTGATCCTGCAGAACGAAGAAATCAACCGGCTCGAATTGCCGCGCATTCAGGATGAAACGGAACTGGAGGCTCTGAAGGCTGACGGGTCGCTGCTGCCGATCCGCGCGAGTGAGTCGCTGAAAATCGAACCGAGCCTTGATCCTTCGCGACGCTTCTGCCGTCCGTGGACGCGGGACTTTGTCGAGGATCTCAGCCAGGCTTATTACAACCGGTTTCACCAGCAGATTCAGGTGAACTCGGCGGTGCGCACCGTGAAGGTGCAGAAGAAGCTGCGGCGGCATAATCGCAACGCGGCGCCGGCCGACGGCGATACGGCTTCGTCCCACTTGGCGGGCGTAACCGTAGACCTGCAGCGCCGGGGCATGAACAAAGATCAGATTCGCTGGATGGAACACTACCTGTTCTACATGAAGGCTCTCGGCCTGGTGGAACCGGAAGAGGAAAGGCGTCACTGGTGCTTCCACATCATGGTCAGCGGACTTTATTCCAACTGGCGCGAGACGCAGACTATCATTCCGATGGAGCACCCTGACACCACTGCACCGGCGACTCAGGTGGCGATGGGAGCCGGCGGCAAGTAGGATTAGGTCAGGTTTCAAAGTTTCAAGGTTTCAAGCTTTCAAAGAACAACACCCTCCGTTCGCTTTCTGGCAATTCCGGTTACACTTCCCTTCTTATGCTTGTGTTGATGGCGGGACTTCCCGGTACGGGCAAGAGCACGCTTGCGCGTGAACTGGCTGCGCGTGCGGCGGGGCGCGTCGTGAGCAAGGACGATGTTCGGCATGCTCTCTTCTCGGCGGATGAGATTGAGTATTCCTCGCGCCAGGACGATTTTTGCTTGCAAGTGATGCTCGAAACTGTGGCTTATCTTTTGTTGCGGAATCCGGCGCAGTACATCTTTCTGGACGGGCGGCCGTTTTCGCGGCGCTATCAGATTGAAAATGTGCTTAGCGCGGCGGATTCTATGCGGCAGCCTTGGCGGATATTGGAGTGTGTGTGCTCGGAGGAGACGGCTCAGCGACGACTCGAGGCGGATGTGGCAGCCGGAGCACATGCGGCGGGAAACCGGGACTTTCAACTCTATCTCGAGGTCAAGGCGCGATTTGAAGCCATCACCTTCGAGAAGACCGTCATCAATACGGATCAGTCGCTGGCTACTTGTGTCGAGCAGGGGCTGGCGGCTTTGCGCTGACACACAAAAAGCTTTAACCACAGAGGTCACTGGGGTTCACTGAGGAGAGGCTGCTTTCTCCTCGTGTTAGTTTCCCTATACAATTCAGGCTCCGTTTACTGAATCCGCAGACCACAACTATGACAAACAGGCTTTTCTTCGCTCTCTTACTGATCTCTTCTTTCGCCGCTGCGCAGGCGCCGGCGAAGCCTTCCCCTGATGCTGAAGCGCCGGTCAGCGCTAAGGCTCGCGCCATTCATGACTCGGCCATCGTGGTTGATACGCATGCCGATACGCCGCAGCGCTTTCTGGACGAAGGATTCGATATCGGCTCGACGGATCCCAACGACGTCGGACACATCAGTCTCGACAAAGCGCGCCGCGGAAATCTGGGGGCGGAATTCTTCTCGATCTGGGTCGATCCGGAGACGAATCAGGGGCGTTTCGCGAAACACACGTTCGACCTGATTGATTCGGTGTATGAGCAGGCGGCGCGGCATCCGGACCGGATGATGATGGCGTTTTCGGTGGCTGACATTGAACGCGCGCACCGCGAGCACAAACTGGCGGCGCTGATGGGGATTGAGGGCGGACACTCCATTGAGAACGACATTCATCTGCTGCGCGATTATTACCGGCTGGGCGTGCGCTACATGACGCTGTCGTGGTCGAACACGAACGAGTGGGCTGATTCGTCCGGCGACATTGATGACGCCAAGGTGCAACACCACAACGGGCTCACGGACTTCGGCAAGCAAGTTGTGCTGGAGATGAACCGATTAGGCATGATGGTCGATATCTCGCACGTGGCGGACAAGACATTCTTCGACACGATTGGTACGACGAAGGCTCCAGTGATTGCGTCGCATTCGTCGGCGCGAGCGCTGGTGAACGCTCCTCGAAACATGACCGACGACATGCTGCGTGCGGTCGCCAAGAATGGCGGTGTAGTGCAAGTAAATTTCTACAGTGGCTTTGACGATGAAGCCTTTCGCAAGCGGGTGGAGGACCAGAAGAAAGATCAGGCCGCGGCGGTGCAGAAATATGTGGACCATCTGAAGGCCCAGGGCAAGGATATTAGTTACACGGATATGGACCGCATTGAGCGCGAGTGGATGGCGATGATTCCGCGGCCTCCGCTCAAGGCGTTGATCGACCACATTGACCACATCGCAAAGGTCGCGGGAATTGATCACGTGGGACTGGGCTCGGACTTCGACGGAGTCAGCGGGGCGACGCCGCAAGGGATTGATTCGGCGGCAGACTTGCCGAAGATTACGCAGGCGCTGCTCGACCGTGGTTATAGTGCTGACGATATCAAGAAGATTCTTGGTGGGAATTTGTTGCGGGTTTTTGCCCAGGTGGAGCGGGTGAGCCGCGAGATGCAGGCGCATCCGGCTGAGGCTACGAAGTAGGCGGAACCCCTCACTATGTGGAACTCGCAGGAAACGACAGCCCGCGGTGTCGTACAATGCAACGTTGCTGAGAACCCATAGAGACAATTTTATTCACGAGGAGCATGTATGCGTAAGGTATTCGCGATTCTAAGTTTGATGTGCATGACGTTGGCGGCGTGGGCACAGGCCCCTGCGGCAAAGCCTGCCACCGCAGCCAAGCCAGCGGCCACCGCGACCGCAGCGAAACCGACGGCGATCATTGATACGACTGCCGGGAAAATGACGTGCACGCTGTTCCCTGATAAGGCGCCGATCGGGACGGCAAACTTCATCGGCCTCGCGAGCGGGACCAAGGACTGGAAGAATCCGAAGGGCGTGGCCAAGCACGGCGTGCCGCTCTACGACGGCACGATTTTCCATCGCGTGATCCCGGAGTTCATGATCCAGGGCGGCGATCCGGCTGGAACGGGATCGGGGCCGGACCCAGTCATCCCATTCAAGATCGAAGTCTCCAAGGATCTATTGTTTGATAAGCCGGGACGCCTGGCTTATGCCAACACCGGACAACCAGTTTCGAACAGTTCGCAGTTCTTCATCACTGAAGTGGCCGTGCCCTCGTTGGACCTCGGCAATGGCTCTCGTTATGGCTACACCATCTTCGGGCAGTGCGACGAAGCTGCGGTAGGGCTGGTAAAGCAGATCGCTCGCATGTCGCGCGATCCTAGCAATGACAAGCCGTTTCGTCCGGTGAAGATCACGCATATTACGATCGTGAAAGCTGGGGCTACGGCGCCGAAACCAGCGACTCCGGCGGTGAAGAAGCCCGCGGCAGCGGCTCCGAAGGCGCCGGCAAGTTCCAACTAGCGCACCGGGCTTCGCCCACGCTGGACAGCCCTGCGACTTGCTCAGGGCAGGCTAAGCGGCTGTCGCTACATGAGCAGTACGTATTCCTAATTTTGTGTGAAAGGATTTTTATGACCCGACAACCTGGACTTTATGCCACATTTGAAACCAGTGAAGGAACGATTGTCTGCCGGCTGTTTGAGAAGGACGCGCCGAAGACGGTCGCCAATTTTGTGGAACTCGCCCAAGGCAAACGTGAGTGGAAGCATCCGTCGACCGGCAAGAAGTCGAAGGACCGTCTGTATGACGGAACGATTTTTCATCGCGTGATTCCCGACTTCATGGTGCAGGGCGGCGATCCGCAAGGCACGGGGATGGGCGGGCCGGGCTATCAGTTTGAGGACGAGACCAAAGGCTCGCCGCATAAGTTCGACAAGCCGGGCAAACTCGCCATGGCCAATGCGGGACCGAACACGAATGGGTCGCAGTTCTTCATCACCACCGTACCGACCACTTGGCTGACGGGCAAGCACACCATTTTCGGAGAGGTTGTCGAGGGACAGGACATTGCGGAGAAGATTACGCGCGTTCCGCAAAATCGGCAGAACAAGCCGAACAAGGATGTGGTGCTCAAGAAGGTGACGATCGAGACGGTGTAGTCAACGATTGGCGAGGACGCGAATTCCGGACAGGCCGATCAGGTGTGCATCTGCCGTTACCAGAGTCATGTCCAGCGCTTTTGCGGTCGCCGCAAGAAAATGATCGGCCGGATCACCGTGCGGGAAGTTCAGTGATGAGACAGCGAGGGCGACTTCGATCGTAAGAGGCGCTTCACTGAGTTCCAGGTCTGCCATCGTTTGCGCGATCCACGCCGAAAGGTCTTGGGGCAAGCTGAGGCGTCCCTTGCGGAGTAGAACGATCAACTCACCCACGCTGATCGGAGACAACCAGAGTTCATTCGCTGAATCGGCCAGCGCACTTTCAACGCGGCGCGAGATGCGTTGAGGCTCGAGCACGCTCCACAGCCAAATGTGCGTATCGAGGAGCAGTTTCACCGCGAGGCTTCCCAGTCGTCCCAGCTTCCGGTTGGACCCACGATGTCTCCAAGAATCTTCCCGGTCCCGACCATACTCCCCAGTCGCCGTCCGCTAGCTTTTTGAGGCGATGGCGGAATGACCTCTGCGACCGGTTTGCCGAACCGCGTTACGCGTATCGGGCGCCGCGTCTTGCGGACCTCTTCCAAGATGCCAAGGCACTTGGCTTTAAATTCAGAGATGGCTACTTCTTTCATTGGACAAGCGTACCATGGTCAATGACTATGGTCAACACGTGGATCAACCCAGCGCCGCCAGGAGACATTTCGGGAGATTCTGCCTCTGGGCATCAGCAAGTGGACAGGCAATGAAACGGCCGATCAGTTATCGCCGATAAAGAAGTTCAACGCCTACGCCCGACAGCTCGGCGCGAAATCTGATGCGCTGGATGTCAGCCGTGTCAGGAGCGAGGACGGTGTCGAGCGCAAAGCAAAGTGGTCTGTCCCCGGATTCTCGTGGACCGGTGACATTCCCGGACGCGGGAAATGAGCCGCGCCATTTTTTTCAAGGGAGGCCCTCAGTGGCTGAAGCCGGCCCCGGTTAGCGGTTAGGGGCGGCACGACTGAAAGTCGTGCCCTTCCCGGTTGTTTGCCCCTTCTGCGCTAGACGTTGATCACCCCCACCAACTCCTTCACCGCTGCCGCGCTCTTATCTAGCCCAGCCTTCTCTTCCGCAGTCAGCTTGATTTCGATGATCTGCTCGACTCCCTTCGCACCTAGCTTTACGGGGACGCCGACATAAAGGCCGTTGATCCCGTACTCGCCTTGCAGGTAAACGGCGCAGGGCAGGATTTTCTTCTTGTCTTTGAGGATTGCCTCGACCATTTCGGTCGCGGCGGCTGACGGGGCGTAATAAGCAGAGCCGGTTTTGAGATACTTCACGATTTCGGCGCCGCCGTCGCGTGTGCGTTGTACCAGGGCTTCGAGCTTCGTCTTCTCGATCAACTCGGTGATCGGAATGCCCGCGACCGTGGAATAGCGCGGCAGGGGGACCATCGTGTCGCCGTGGCCTCCCAGAACGAAGGCGGTGACGTTCTCGACGCTGACTTTCAGTTCGTCGGCGATGAAGGCGCGGAAGCGGGCGGAGTCGAGGACTCCGGCCATGCCGATGACGCGCTCGCGGGGGAATCCGCTGAGCTTGTACGCGGCCTGGGCCATGGCGTCTAGAGGATTCGAAACAATGATCAGGATGCAGTTCGGCGAATTCTTCACGACTTCGCCGACCACGGCCTTCATGATGTTGTAGTTGGTGTTGAGCAAGTCGTCGCGGCTCATGCCGGGCTTGCGGGGAATTCCTGCGGTGATGACGACTATGTCGGAGTTGGCGGTGTCTTTGTAGTCATTGGTGCCGCTGACATAGGAATCGCGCTTCTCGATGGGCATGGCCTCGAGCAGATCGAGGCCTTTACCTTGCGGAACGCCTTCGACGATGTCGATGAGTACGACGTCGGCCAGTTCTTTCGAAGCAATCCAGTGGGCGGCCGTTGCGCCTACGTTGCCGGAGCCTACGATGGTGACTTTCTTGCGCATGATATGAGTCCTTTCAGAAATGATTGAGTAATTGGGTAATTTGGTAATTGCGTAGTTTAGAAGTCCGTATCCTTTTTAAATTACACAATTACCAAATTACCCGATTGCTAAATTGCTAGACGGACGATTGGCGCTACACCGTGCTCAACACTCCTGCGCCCATGTTCTCGATGATGTGGCCAGCGAACTCGCTGGTTTTTACTTTGGTAGAGCCGGGCATGAGGCGCTCGAAGTCGTACGTGACCTTCTTCTGCTCAATGGTGCGCTCCATGCTTTGTTCTATCAGGTCGGCGGCTTCGTTCCAGCCGAGGTGACGGAACATCATGACGCCCGACAGGATTACCGAGCCCGGGTTGATGACGTCTTTGTCGGCATACTTGGGCGCGGTGCCGTGCGTGGCTTCGAAGATCGCGAAGCCGTCCCCGATGTTGGCGCCGGGCGCGATGCCGAGTCCGCCAACCTGAGCGGCGCAGGCGTCGGAGATGTAGTCGCCGTTGAGGTTCGGCGTGGCGAGTACGGAGTATTCGTCGGCTCGCGTGACGACCTGCTGGAAGATGGAATCGGCGATGCGATCGTTGATCATGATCTTCTTTTTCCAGGCGCCCTTGCCGTGAGTCGAGTAGATCGCGTCGAGCACTTCTTTCACTTCTTTTTCGACAGCCTGGCGGAAGGCGGGCGGAGCGAATTCCATGCCGGGCTCGATGGCGTCGGCGTTCTGCGCGACGGTCATGTTCGGGTTCTTGTCTTTGTTGTCGATGATCCAACTCTCGCGTTCGGTCACGACCTTGTCGCGGAATTCTTCAGTGGCAACCTCGTATCCCCATTTGCGGAAGGCGCCTTCGGTGAATTTCTGGATGTTGCCTTTGTGCACCAGCGTCACGCTCTTGCGTCCGGTCTCGCGCGCATGCTCAATGGCCATACGGACGAGACGCTTTGTGCCAGTCACCGAGATCGGCTTGATCCCGATGCCGGAGTCGAGGCGAAGCTGCTTCTTGCCGCCCTTAAGCATGTCTTTGTTGATGAACTCGATGAGGCGGGCGCAGTCGGCAGTTCCCTGCTCCCACTCGATGCCGGCGTAAACGTCTTCGGTGTTCTCGCGGAAGATGACGACGTCCATGCGCTCGGGATGCTTCACCGGCGAGGGCACGCCCTTGTAGTACTTCACCGGACGCACGCAGCAATAGAGGTCGAGGATCTGGCGCAGCGCCACGTTGAGCGATCGGATGCCGCCGCCGACGGGCGTGGTGAGCGGGCCCTTGATGGCGACGCGGAATTCGCGAACAGCCGCAACGGTGTCATCGGGCAGCCAGTTGTCGAACTTCGCTTTTGCTTTTTCTCCAGCGAACACTTCATACCATGCCACGCGGCGCTTGCCGCCGTAAGCTTTTTCAACTGCGGCATTGAAAACGCGTAGCGATGCTTTCCAGATGTCGCGTCCCGTTCCGTCTCCCTCGATGAAGGGGATGATCGGATTGTCAGGGATGTCGTATTTACCTTTTGCGTAGCCAATTGCCTTGCCATCTGTGGGAACAGCTATACCGTTATAAGTGCCGGCCATACGTGCCTCCTGAGAGTTGGCGATAAGACTGGGAAAACTTTCAATTATAAAGAAGTGGCCGGGACAAACAGCAGGTTATTCTTGATTCCCTGTGTAATAATTCGATTAAGCCACCGGGGAACCCCTCCCGTTTCAGGAGAGTCCGATGAAGAACCATCTCCGCAGCCTCCAATTTCTAGCGACCCGTCTTGTGATCTGTTTTGCCCTATCGAGCGCTGCGTTCGCGGTTCGCGCTACCGATCGCACCCAGATGGGTCACAACATCAACGTCGAACCCGGCGAGGAAATCAGCGAAGCGACTTGCTTCGGCTGCACGATCCGGATACGTGGGCACGTGCTAGGCGATGTGACGGCGTTCGGCGGCAGCGTCATTGTTGAGGATCAAGGGAAGATCAATGGAGATGCCACAGCGTTTGGCGGCGACATCCGCCTCGACAAACAAGTGTCAGTCGCTGGCGATGTTGCGGTGTTTGGCGGACACCTTCGGCGGGATCCGGCAGCGACCATCGGCGGTGACGCGACTAACTTCGCCGGCGCCGGATGGATGCTTCTGATCTTTTTACTGCCGATCGTGGTGCTTGGCGCTTTCATTGCGTTCGTCGTGTGGTTGATCCGGCGCATTATGCGGCCATCGGTGCCAGCAACGGCGTAAGACGCCGTCTGGCCGCAGTTGTTCGCGAAAGCACGGCCACGGGCTTCAGAAAACTGAGTTATCCCTACCACCGCCTTGTGCCGAAAGTCTTGCGGACGCCTACGCTCATGAAGCGTCCCCACGGGCCGTTGTTGCCCAAGTCAGCCACGCCCAGATTTGTGTCACGCGCCCCGAGGCGGTCGAACAGGAAGTGCTGGGTCACGCGAAACTCGAATCCCTTGTCAATGTAGATTCCGACTCCCCAGGAGTGCTCAATGCCGATGGCATCTGGCGACCAGGTGTAGAGAGTCTTGGGGATCGTCTTGCCAAACAAGAAAGTCGGCGCGCCATAGACCATGAAGCGGCGCAGCGGACCGCGGCCAAATGGGCGAACTTCCAGAATGCCCGACAGCATGTAACGGGCGAACATGCTGCAGGGGGCGTTGACTCCGCCGTAGTCGCCTGCGTTTCCCGCACAGAGATTGGGATCGATCTCGTTGTGCGGCGGCGCCAAATCGAACTGCGCCCATCCCCAGAATGTGTCGCGAGGAAAGAACATACGGTCGCCGGCGTTGGGATCGTGCCACTTCCCGCGCGAACTACTTTGTGGCGTATTAGGATCCTGGTTGCTGACGGTCTCGCTCGTCTGCGCACCAGCCAGAACTGACATCACAACCAGAACAACCGCGATCCATACCGCCGCGATCGATGCCCACCTTGTCATTTCGCCTCCAAGAATTGTTTTGATACCGGGGATCCCGGGATGCAGTCTTGCCCATCAGCCCTGAAATTCATAGGGAGTTGGCAGGAAGATGCAGTCCGGTTGAATAGAGCGGAACATTGTAACCTGCGAGAGGCGTGGTCCAACGCCGGGCTGATTTCTGCGGGGATTCGGAGGCGCTTTTTGGCGAAGTGAGGCGAGGCGGTGGTTAACTGCTTTCCAGTCTATGAGAAGGATTTCCCCGAAAACGGACTTCCGGTCCGCCCAGTTTCTTCCAGAATCCATATCTCACAGTGCTTTTATTCCATTGATAGTACGTTTAGGTGACTGAGAATCGTTAAAACATTGTGAAAATGGGGGTCTGGGGTTTGGTTCGCGGATTGCTTCTAAATGAGCAAAGCAACATCCAGGACCCCTATGCCCCAAGAGATCTCGGTTTCCTATCAGGCCATTAAGAGCAAGGTTTATCGGTTAATCGATTCCCTCGTAGTTGGCGAAAAGAGCGAAGCTGATATTCAAGAATCGGTACGGCGCTGGTGGGCCCTGATCCATCCGGCTGACCGGCCGATCGCCCAGAAATATCTGCTGATGGTGCTGGGCCGTTCAGCGACAGCCTTGGACGCCATGGGTGATGCCCTGCTGTCCTCGGTCGGCACTGCGGAGCCGGCGCATACTTCACTCGCCCAAGCCCAGATCGCGAACAAGCGCATGCGGTTGATGGAGCGGATGGTGAAGGAAACGGGCTCTCGTCCAACCGTCTAGGCTACTTCCAGCGGCCTACGAGACATAGAATTTACATTCCTATAGTTGCGTTTCGCAGCACTCTACCCGTATCTTCAATCTCGCCTTACGTTTCAATCATCATTGAAATCTGGAACATCAGGAGCCGGGAATGAGACCGTTGTCCGAACGCCAGTCACCAGTACACCAATCCACAAAGCTCAGTAGACTCATAAACTATCTTCCATTCGGAGTATTGCTCATTATGGCGACATCTCTGTTCGCAGCCGGAGGCGTATATAACTTCACCCTCAACTCGATTGACGGGAAACCTGCGCCGCTGGCGGAGTACAAGGGCAAGGTTGTTCTGATCGTGAACGTAGCCAGCCAATGCGGCTACACGCCGCAGTACAGCGCGCTTGAGGCGATCTACGAAAAGTACAAAGGTCAGGGCTTCGTGATCGTCGGCTTCCCGGCCAACAATTTCGGAGCGCAGGAGCCGGGCACGAACGAAGAGATCAAGACGTTCTGCACGCGGAAATACAGCGTGACCTTCCCGATGTACTCCAAGATCTCGGTCAAGGGTGCCGATCAGGCGCCGTTGTATGCCTATCTGACGAAAGATACGGGGCCGGGGATTGCGGGCGACATCAAGTGGAACTTCACGAAGTTCCTGGTGGACAAAGACGGCAAGGTGATTCAAAGGTTCGAGCCCGCCGTCACGCCGGATTCAAAGGAAGTGACTTCGGCGATCGAGAAACAGCTGAAGTAGTAGAGCGGCGTGCCTCAAGCCGCAGCTCAGGACCCGAGGCCCGCCTGCGCGGGCCTCTCCAGCCGCTCACTCCGTTCGCAGCGCGCGGATCGGCTCTAGAGTCGCGGCCTTGCGAGCCGGCACTAGGGTGGCAATCAGAGCTGCCACGCTCAGCACCAGAGTCGTCACCAGCAGGACGCCCGGAGCGTACGGCTTCACTCCAAACAACTGAGTGGTCATCGCATACCCAGCGAGAACCGTCGCTGGAATGCCGATCGCCAGTCCGATCCCAATCTGGACGAACGCACCTTTCAGCACCAGCTTTAAAACATTCGTCCGGTCAGCTCCGAGAGCCATGCGGATCCCGATTTCTCCCGTACGGCGCTCCACCGAGTAGGCCGTAACGCCATAGAGGCCGACAGAAGCGAGAGCAAGGGCGAGGATGCCAAACAACGAGGTCAACTTGGCGAGCATCTCGTTCTGGGCAAAGTTTCCATCCACCTGATCGAGGAAGCTCATAAAGCTGATCATGGCAAGGTCGGGACTCAGTTGGGCAAGAGCGCGCCGGACCTGCGGTTCCAGTCCGGCCACAGATCCCTGTGTCTGCAGGACTGCCGTGTTCAGATAGTGGGAGCGGTCTTCGAACGCTTTAAAACGGGGATCCTCGTAACCGATCTGCTGCGCCTCTGGCAGGAAGAACGTTGGCCGAATCTTGCTGGTGGGGTCACGGTATTGCGTGTCCTCGCTGACTCCGACGATTTCGAAAGATCCTGCATACTTCTGATCCAGATCACCGAAGTGTTTGCCGATAGGGTCTTGGTCCTTAAGAAGCTTCTTGGCAAAGGCCTCGTTGATGACGGCGACCTTGCGGGAGGCGGCCGTGTCCTGCTCGGTAATCGAGCGACCTTTAATAATCCGGGTGCCGATACTCTCAAAGTATCCATCGCTGACCCGCAACCAGGATGCGCCATTCTGACTGTCGCCGGGCGGAGGCGGAGCTTGTCCTTCGATGTAAACGTCCTCGCCCCAGTTATTTCCTTCCATCGGGGTGTAAAGGGCGAAACTCACACGCTGGACGCCAGGAATGGCCGCCAGATTGTCATGCAACTGGCGATAGAAGGCCGGCAGTTGCTGCACGGTGAACCCCGCCATCTGAGGATCAAAGTGAAGGATATAGCGGTTCGCGACGTCGAATCCGAAATCCTGGTGGTGCATATTGCGCAGACTTTCGGTTAGCAATCCAGCGGCACAGAGCAAGACGAGCGACAACGCCGCCTGGGCCACGACCAGGGATTTTTGGGTCCAGCCGGCCGCCGACTGTGTGGAACGGTGGGCTCCCCTCAAGGCATCGACGGGGTCGGCGTGGGTGGTCATCCATGCGGGCGCGACTCCAAAAAGGATTCCGGTCAGCAGAGAAATCCCGAAGGTGAAACCCAACACTGGCAACGACGGCATGGCGCTGATCGCGACCTGATGATCTTGAAATGCGAGTCTGAGAATGAGGCGCGTGCACCAGAAAGCGAGTCCCACGCCGACGGCTCCGCCGAGCACCGCCAGCACCGTGCTCTCGGTCAGCACTTGAACCATCAGCCGCGATCTGGGAGCACCCAGTGCAGTCCGAACAGACGTGTGTTGCCGGCGGCTGGCTGCTCGCACCAGCATCAGGTTCGCGACATTGGCGCAAGCGATCATCAGCACAAAGCCGGAGATCCACATGAGCAGGTGGAGGCCCGACTGATATTCGTCGCGCATCATCTGAACACCCGCCCCGCCGGGCGACAGATGCAGAGTCTGTTTCGGCACGAGTTCTCGTTCGCGCGTTTCCAACTTACTGACCGGACTCAAGAGCCATTGTTTGAGTTCCAGCTGCAACTGCGCCTCAATCTTCTTCGCATCGGCAGCCGGCGCGATCCGACCGATGAGATCGAGCCAGTCTTGTTGCGGAAATTGCAGGAGATTGCTCGAACCGTCAATCATGGCTTCGGCATTTAAGGGCAGCCAGAAGGCGGGCGAACTCTCCATGCGATCGCCATAGAATCGCGGAGGCGCGATGCCGATGACGGTAAAGGGCATCCCGTTTAATATGAAGCTTCCGCCAATCACAGACTGGTCCTGCCCGTATTTCTGTTGCCAGGTCGCGTAACTCATCACCATGACCGGCTCGGCACCTTTGCGATCGTCCTCTGGTGTGAACATGCGCCCGGCATAGGCGCCGATGCCGAACATCGCAAAGTAGTTTCCCGAAACATACTGGGTGCGGAGCGATTGAGCAGGCTGGTTGCTGCCACTGCGGCGGACGCCAATCAGATCGCGACCGGCCTGAAAAGCAGCTAGCTCGGTGAAGCCTGAGGTCTGATCGCGGAAGGTTGTGTATTTGTCATAGGAGAAGAGCGACCAATCATCCTGCATGCCGCCGTTTACGCAGCAGTTCTCAATATCGCCGACGCGGTACAGTTCGCTGGGCTTGGCGACCGGAAGAGATTTCAGCAAGACCGCATGCACCAACGTGAAGATTGCGGTCGTCGCGCCAATGCCGAGGGCAAGAGTCAACACGGCCGTGGCAGTGAAGCCGGGAGCGTGAACAAATTGCCTCATCGCATAGCGGACGTCGTCTACGAAGTGCATGGCGCCTCCGAACCTAGATACGGATGGTCTGTCAATTTAGTTTCCCGTCGAGCCCATTGGAGATCGTTCGCTCTTGGAGAGTTGGACGCTCGCGGCGGGCCGTTCGTGAGCAGGGTCCGTCCTCAGATGTCGTAGTAGAGGGCGAACTCGTAAGGGTGCGGCCGTTGGCGGATCGCATTCACCTCCTTTGAGCGCTTGTAGGCTACATAGGTGCGCAATAACTCCTCGGTAAACACCTCGCCCTTCAGCAGGAAGGCGTGGTCGTGCTCGAGGGCGTCAAGGGCGTCCTCTAGAGAGCCTGGCATGGACGGGATACGCGACAACTCCTCGGGATCGAGTTCGTAGATGTCTTTGTCGAGCGGTTGGCCCGGGTCCATTTTGTTTTCGATACCGTCGAGGCCCGCCATCAACATGGCTGAAAACGCCATGTAGGGATTGCAACTCGGATCGGGTGGACGGAACTCGACGCGCTTCGCCTTGGGCGAGGCCGAATACATTGGAATACGGCATGCCGCCGAGCGGTTCCGGCGCGAGTACGCGAGATTCACCGGAGCTTCAAACCCCGGCACGAGACGCTTGTAGGAATTTGTCGTGGGGGCGATGATCGCTGAGAGCGCCGGGCCGTGCTTGATCAGGCCCCCAACGTACCAGAGCGCGAGTTGCGACATGCCGGCGTAGCCGTCGCCGGCGAAAAGGGGCTCGCCGTCTTTCCAGAGTGACTGGTGCGTGTGCATCCCGCTGCCGTTGTCGCCGAAGATGGGCTTCGGCATGAACGTGACAGTCTTGCCATAGTGATTCGCGACGTTCTTCACAATGTACTTGTAAAGCAGCATCTTGTCGGCGGAGCGCACGAGTGAGTCGAACTTGAGATCGATTTCGGTTTGCCCTTCCGTGGCCACCTCGTGGTGATGGCATTCGACATCGATGCCGCAGCTTTGCATGGTGAGCACCATCTCGGAGCGCAGATCCTGATAGTGATCCGTCGGCGGCACCGGGAAATAGCCTTCCCGGTAGCGCGGACGGTATCCGAGATTGTTCTCTTCGCGGCCGGAATTCCATCGGCCCTCTTCGGCGTCAATGTAGTAGAAACCGTACTGCTCGCGCTGATCGAAGCGCACGTTGTCGAAGATAAAAAACTCGGCCTCGGCGCCGAAATATGCTGTGTCGGCGAGGCCGGTTGAAGTCAGGTACATTTCGGCCTTGCGCGCAATGTAGCGGGGATCGCGGTCGTAGCTCTGCTTGGTTACGGGATCAACCACGTCGCACACCAACACCAGCGTTGTCACCTCGGTGAAGGGATCGAGCATGTGCGAATTCGGGTCAGGCTTGAGCAAGATGTCGCTCTCGTGGATCGCCGCCCAGCCCCGAATCGAGGAGCCATCAATGCCAAAGCCGTCCTCCAGAGATGACTCCGTCAACTGTTCAATGGGAAAGGAAACGTGGTGCCAGAGGCCGGGAATGTCGGTAAAGCGGAGGTCGAGAATTTTGGCGTCGTGCTTCTTGGCGAACTCAACGACGGTCTTGGCGTCAGCCATGAGAACTCCTTGCCGGGAATGCGTCCGTTCACAATCCATCGACCGAATCTTCTCGCCATCTAGCGCGGTGAGTCTGGCAGGCGGGGCTGCTACAATCGGTCGCGTTGTGCAGGATCGAAGAGTTTAAAGCCTGTCGTCAGCGGTGGCAATTCGATTGTTCTTATCGCGGCTATAACGCGACTTTATACTTAAGCAGACAGCAGACAGCAATCAGCATTCAGCCTATCGAGTGGAGCTAGAGTGCTTAGGACCACCCAGAAGCCATGTTGGCTGAATGCTGAGTGCTGAATGCTCAGTGCTTCTTATGGATTTTGACCAGCTCGAAACGTTTCTTGAAGTGGCACGACACGCCTCGTTTTCACGGGCGGCGGAGAAGCGTTTTCGGACGCAGCCGGCGATTTCGTCGCAGATTCGCGGGGTCGAGGAAGAAGTTGGAGCCAAGCTGTTCGACCGGTCCGGCGGCAAAGTGTCACTCACAGCGGCAGGTAAAGCCTTCCTGAAATACGTCGAAGAAACCCTCGATGCGCGCAAGGCCATGATGGTGGCCATCGCCGAGATGGAGCGGGTGCCGCGCGGGGAAATCATCGTGGGGGCCAACGAAGGCACGTGCCTGCACATCCTGCCTTACGTGTTTGCCGACTTCAAAAAGCAATATCCGGACGTGTCGGTCAACATCAAGCGCGCCGACTACGGAAAGATTCTCGATTCGGTGATTGATAACTCCGTCGACTTCGGCGTCGTTTCCCTGCCGGTGACGGACACTCGCCTGACCGTGGTGCTCATCCATCGCGATGAACTGATCATTATTGCTCCGCCGCAACATCCGCTAGGAAAGATGAAGGCGGCGACGATTGCCGATTTGAGCAAGTTCCCGCTGGTCGTCCCTAAGGCCGGGCACACGCGGGATGCGATCGAGCAACTGTTTCACGAGCGCCGGCTGAAGCCGAATTTCACCATGGAACTCGACTCGAGCGAACTACTGAAGCGCTTCGTGGCAGCGGACGTTGGCATCGGCTTCATTGCCCGGTCGAACGTTGAGGAGGATGTCCGCGCCAAGATTCTCACTGCCGTTTCGATCGCCGATGTGCAGGTGCGCCGCGATCTGGCGCTGGTTTTCCGCAAGGACAAAGCACTAAGCCGGGCCGCCCTGGCCTTCATTGACATTGCGGTGAAGCACAAATCCACGCAAGAATTGGTGCAGACGCCAAGTCGATGATGAGGCCAACCTTCCAACTTCTACTCATCCTGCTGCTCGCCGGGCTGTCATCGCCGGGCATGGGACAAAATTCGTCGCAGAAGCCACTGTCACAAATGCCCACTTCGGCGCGACAGCTGATTGCCATCAAAGTTAGGGGGAGCAAGCGTTACACGGAGGCCGCCATTGCTGCCGCTACCGGTCTGCAGCTCGGCGCACCGGTGGACGACGACGAATTCAAGAAAGCCGCACGCCGCTTGGGCGACACCGGAGTCTTCACCAATATCGCTTACACGTTTTCGTATTCGTCGGCGGGAACCAAGCTGGAGCTCGAGGTCACCGATGCGGTGAAGTTCGTCCCGGCTCATTTTGAGGATTTCGTCTGGTTCTCGGACGATGAACTGCTTCAGCGCATCAAGGAGCATGACCCGCTCTTCGATGGACAGTTGCCTATCTCCGGGCGCTTGGCGGACCAGGTTTCCGATGTGCTGCAGGCCATGCTGGTCGAGAAGGGGATCCCGGGCCACGTCGAGTTCGCGCCTTTCGCCAAGAAGGACGGGCCCGTCGAGGCGATGAACTATAAGGTGTCCGATGTGCTGATCAGCATTCGCAACTTTGAGTTCGCCGGAGCGGGCGAAGCTGAGGTGCCGGCGCTCCAAACTGCGGCTCAGCGGCTCCCTGACCGCGAATATTCCCGCACCCGGCTCGATGCCCTCGTTCAACGGCAACTCCTGCCGGTTTACTACTCGCGAGGCTTTCTGAAGGCCGCCTTCGGGGAACCTCAACCGAAGGTTGTGAAGCTGCCGTCGGGCCAAGATAGCGACGACGGTCCGCGGAATCAGACGGTGGTGGATGTGACGTTCGCAGTGACACCGGGCCAGCAGTACAAGATCAAGAACTTGGAATGGACGGGCAATAAGGAGTTCCCTACCGACGAACTGCAGAAAATGGTCCACGCCCAGCCCGGAATGCCAGCTAACACGGTCCGGCTGACCGACGACCTGAAGCAGGTGCAAACGCTATACAGTTCGCGCGGATTCATTACCGCCACGATCAAAGTGTCCGCTGAGTTTGACGACGCTGCCAGCACTGCTGTGCTTCGCCTCGAGGCGAACGAAGGCTTCGTCTATCACATGGGCGAGCTCGAATTTCGCGGCCTCGACAACAGTCTGATGGCCAAGCTTCGCGCGGCCTGGAAGCTGCGTCAGGGCGACGTTTACGACGGTACCTACATTAGCGAATACCTTCCTGCCGCGCAAAAGCTGCTTCCACCAACGTTGGACTGGGAGGTCGCCCCGCACGTGACCGCCAACATCCGCGACAAGAGCGTGGATGTCGACCTTATTTATTCCGTAAAAGCGCCAAAATAGCTGCACCTTCCCCGTAGACGATGAGCTTGTTCGGCTTTTGGAACAAATTTGCAGCGCGTGGCGTCCGCTGCCTGGACGGGGTTAGTCTAACCCGGCTTTTTAGCGGCTGTTGTTTTTTGAAGCATAGGCATGGTGAAACTTGAACGTTTTGTGTACACTGGCCCGCGAGTCTTGGCGGCACGAAGGACAAGATTCAAGGAGAGATCTGATGAAGTGGAGTTGGCAGCGTTTGATCTTGAGTGCGGCACTTATGTTTGCAACAAGCCTGCTGGTGACGAATTCGGCTTTCGCAGCCAGCAAGCAGACGTTGACCGGTGAAGTAGGTGATGCGATGTGCGGCAACAAGCACATGGAAGGCACGGCGGCCGAGTGCACTCGAACATGTGTCTCAAAAGGCTCGAAGTATGCGCTGGTGGTCGGAGAGAAAGTTTACGTGCTTGACTCGAGCGACAAGGCGGTGCTGGCGGTGCTCGATCATCAGGCCGGAAAGAAAGCCACGGTCACCGGCACAGTGGACGGCGACAAGATTGCCGTGAGCGCCGCAGTCGCGGCGAAATGATTTTTAGGCTTTGCCCGGGCCCTCCCCCTAACGATGATCCGGGCATAAGGCGGGGATATGCGCCAGCGTATCCCCGCACTTTTTTTCGCCTTGCCTGCAAATTCATATTTCCTTTACAAAGCAATGTGTTAGATTGTGCATTCTCAATCTCATTTTTTCTTGCCGGAGGATCACGGATTTGGGCAAAGACATGGTTCCGAAGCGGATTTTCTTCACCAAGGGAGTTGGGAAACACCGCGAACGGCTGACTTCTTTTGAATTGGCGCTGCGCGACGCCGGTATCGCTGCCCAGAACCTGGTGCGGGTCTCTTCGATCTTCCCGCCGAACTGCAAACTGCTGGCTCGCAAAGAAGGCGTGAAGTACCTGCATCCGGGTGAAGTGGTGTTTGCGGTGGTCGCCGAAAACTCCACCCGCGAACCACACCGCCTGCTGGCGTCGTCGATCGGCGTTGCAATTCCTGCCGACCGCAACACCTACGGCTACCTCAGTGAGCACCACTCTTTTGGCGAGACTGAAGACGCGGCCGGAGAATATGCCGAGGAACTCGCTGCCGAAATGCTGGCCACAACGCTCAACGTGGAGTTCGATCCCGATCGATCATGGGACGAGAAAAAGCAGATCTACCGCCTGTCGAACAAGATTGTGCGTACCGCGAACGTCACGCAGTCAGCAGTCGGCGACAAGCGCGCCCTGTGGACGACGGTGATCGCCTCGGCCGTGTTGATCTTCGACTAGACTTCATCTAATTACGGACCATTACGGCGCCACGTCACCGACCCGCTCTGCGATCGGACGAACGTAACGCACGAGTGAGATGAGAAACTTCCCTGGCTCCTCGGTCATTGGCAGATGGGCCGAGTGCTCGAACCAGACAAGGTGCTTCTCGGGAGCCTTCACCTTGGCGAACCACTCAGCTGCGACGTCCGCGTTTACGTTGGTGTCGTGACGACCTTCGAACAAGATCAGTGGACAGTCGAGTGTCCTTACCGCCAAGTCGCGGCTGAGGACTGGCGGCAACAAGATTGGCGTTGCGAGTTTGTTTCCCTCCCAGGCTCGCCGGCTCTCTTCGTCTGTATAGTCTGGCGAGAGCTTGACCAAGTCGCTGTCTGCCGCATTGTCTTTCCGGTAAGCCATGGTCCCGCCGTAGTACTCGACCCATTTTCGCTGGGCGTAGATGTCTTCGATCGTCAGGCGTTTGCCGGGCGCCGCATAGGGAGCAAGTGCCTCGAGCTCGCGCACCGCCTCGGCATTTCCATCGCGGCGAGCAGCGTCGAGGGCGAAACGCCAGCCGCGCCGTTCTCCTTCTGGCCCGTCGGTGAGTTGGCCCACCCCGATGTAGGCATAAAGCCATTCCGGATGGCGCTCCGCTATCTCAATGCCGGCATAACTGCCGAACGAATGGCCGAGAAGGAAGACCTTCTTCTTCCCGAGTTCGCTGCGAACCCAAGTGATCAATTCCTCGGCATCGGCGGCCATGCGATCCAGGGTTAAAGTCGGCTTGATCGTCTCGGGATCGGTCAGCAGATAGGTCTTTCCTGAGGCCCGCTGGTCCCAATAGACGACGGTGAAGTATTCTTCCCATCCACGGCCGAACCACCAACTGGTCGGCATATCCACGTATCCGGGACCGCCGTGCAAGACGATCAGGACGGGATTGCGGCGATCGGCTCCGCGAATGGAAACCCATTGCTCAATCCCTCCAATGCGAACCTTCTCAAGCCGCTCCATGCCGTTGGGTGTAACAATCCTGCGGGCATTGGCGATGATCGCCGTCGCCTCGGCGCGGCTGGATGGCGGAGCCGCAGTTTGGGCTCCCGCGAAGGCAATCGGCAGTACCGCAGCGAACGCAAGAAAGCACAGTTCGAGCTTCATGGATTCTCCCTGAGGTTAGTAGCCGCAACCAGCCCAAGGGGCGGTCTCGATTCGAATCGCAGGTTTCCCACAGGTGCCGCTTGCTTTACCAGGAACGGGGCCGTGGAATCACTCCGCTCCCAGGGGTTGAATTGTTGTATGCAATTGAAAATAAATCACTTGATTCTAGGCACGAGGAGTCCATGTAGCCTCCGGGAGTAAAACTTTAGTAACCAGCAGCCTTAGTCGAATGTAATACTCCGTTAACAGCAATCGGTTATCATAGAGATGGACAAATAGACGCAGAAGGAGTAGCAGTGGACCTCGAAACACGTAGAAAGAAGCAACAGGCGCTCATGGTGCAGTTGGTGGAGCGCAAGGTGCGTTCGCGCGCCAAGCAGCTTTATGAAACGCGTGGAAAGGCAGAAGGTCAAGAATTGCAGGATTGGTTCCAGGCCGAGTCGGAAGTACTTGATAACAGCATACTTGCTCCTCTGTACCGGCGTCACAAGGGTGCCGATCAGAACTCTGAGGAAAGCCAGCCCGAGCAGGATTTCGCTTCACAGGAAACAACCGCCTGCGGAAATCCCGCGTAACCCCGTAAACTGCCAGATTTGAGTGGAGAGAAGCCCAAAGGCGGCCTGAGGGGTCTACTTGCGCTTGGCCGCCTGCTTCTTCCCTTTCTTTGACGTCTTGCTCTTGTCGAGCCTCTCGAGGACTGCCGCCACTATGATTGGCAATCCCACTGTTGCGTCCACGAAGACTTCGCCAAACTTCCCACCTTCCGACGGAGGTACGAACTTGCCCCACGAAATCGCTTCGCTGTAAGGGCTGCCCGATAATCCACCCCAGTGAACCGGCTCCGGACATATCCTCAGGCCATAGTGGTAGCGCTTCAACGGAACGTTCTCTCCCAGCCGTCGGTGCCGCAGTTCGATGAACGGCCCGAATTGCTGGGACCAGTTCCGCGGAACGCCGCCGCCGATGGTGAATATTCCCAGCTTTTTCTGGCGCAGAAGGGTCGCCGCGAAATGCTCCAAATCTTCGAACGGATCGAAGCGGATCTTGTGCCGTCCGGTTGACTCGCGCAGACGATTGTTCAGTGCAGTATCGAGGCCGAGTTCCGAATCGCTGAATGCCGGCACAAACACCGGGACGCCCATTTCGTATGCCGACTTCAGAATTCCGCGTTGTCCCTTGTCGCGCTTGGCCAGGAATGCTCCGATCCCATGGTTCAGTTTGTACGAGCACATGATTTCGTTGTGGTCCCATGCCTCGAGCACCGCAGCCATCACTTCCTCAACATCGTCGAGGTTCTGCTCGGGCTCGAGGGTATCGTAGACGCGGTTGTATCCCTGCTCGTAAAGTTCTTCGTCCGACACTTCGGGATTCGCGCGGAAGTGCGCCCTCCCGGTCGCCTCGACCAACCCGTGAGCCATGAGCGCGCCCGTTGAAACGATGGCGTTGACGATGCCGCGATCGATCAACTCGGTGACGATCAGTCCCTGCTTCGCTACGGTCATCGCCCCGGCCAAAGTCATCACGATGAAGGCATCCTCGTCGAGCGCCATGGCCTCGAGGACATCGGCTGCTTCGCCGAGTTGGCGGCCGGTAAAGGCGGTCTTGGCCATTGCGCGCACGAGCCCGTCGATCGAGGTGATCTTCGCCAAGTCGAGCGGTTCGAGCGGAATCAGCCGATCTTCGATGGGATTGTGCAGATTGCGGTCTTTCCCCTCGCCTCCGGCTCCAGCCGCGTGCCCCGGGTGCGAATGATCCTGCGAATTGCCATGATTGCCGTTTTTCAACGCAAGCCTCCCAAGCCGATAACAATCGCCCGACAACCTACTCTACAGGAACGATGTTAAAGGATGCCACGGGCCCATTCGACTCGTTGGCCACTGTCCGCGATACACTGCCTGCTGTGGCCGGAAAACGCAGCTTTGAGGAACAACTCGGCGCGCTCGAAGCGCTTCGCCAGAATCCCGCGGAGGCGTGCGTTGTGCCGCTACGCAAAGCGCTGGCTCATCGCAACAACTATGTCGTGGCCAAAGCCGCAGACCTCGCCCGCGAAATGAAACTCGGGCAGTTGAAGCCTGAACTGCTCGTCGCATACGACCGTTTCTTTGAGAACGCCGTCAAAAGCGATCCGCAATGTTGGGCCAAGAATGCACTCAGCCGCACGCTGGCCGCTTTTGAGTTGCAAGACGTGGACGTGTTTCTGCGCGGCATGCGGCACATCCAGTTCGAGCCTGTTTGGGGAGGCCGCTCCGATACCGCCGGGACTTTGCGCGCCACCTGCGCGTTGGCTCTCGTGCAATGCCGCACGCTCACGGAAGCCGACCTGCTGGCGCACCTCGTAGAGCTGTTTGCGGACAAAGATAAAGCCGTTCGGGTGGAGGTGGCGCGCGCAATCGAGCAGGTTGGATCAACTTCTGCCCTGCTGCTGCTCCGTCTGAGAGCTGTGCTCGGCGTCGACGAACCCGAAGTGATCGGAGCCTGCTACTCGGGCGTGCTGCACATCGAGGGCGTGAAAGCGATTCCGTGGGTCGCCCGCTTTCTGGCGACCGGCGATGATCCTGCAGCCGAAGCAGCCTTGGCAATTGCGGGCACGCACTCGCTCGAGGGCTTCAACGCGCTGAAAGCATGTCTCGCCGACGCCGCCGACCCATGGTTCCGTTCCGTTGTGCTATCGGCCATCGCGCTCACACGGCAAGACGAGGCTCTTGAGTTTTTGTTGGAGTTAGTGCGAACGGAGTCTCTCGATGCCGAAACTGCTATCGAGGCCGTTCTTCGGTCAATGCCGTCGGCTGACGTAGTCAAGCGGCTCGAAAAACTTGTCGCCAACAATCCTCGCCTGGCGCGCGCATTCGCCGCACATCAGAAAACGTCGTCTTAGACTTCCCGATCCGCCGTGGTTTTGACTGAGGTCCGAGGGCTGAGGTCCGCTTTTGAATGCTATATTGATCGCGGAGGTCGTGACGCGTGCCCCCTGAAAAATTTCGCGTGGGCCTGGTGCAGATGTCCTGCGGACCAGAGCCGGAACAAAATTTGGAGAAGGCTCTCGGCCGAGTTGCCGACGCCGCTGGCCGCGGCGCGAAAGTCGTCTGCCTACCCGAACTTTTTCAGACCCAATATTTCTGCCAGCGTGAGGATCACTCCTTGTTCGATCTGGCCGAGACCATCCCAGGCCCTACGACAGAAAAGTTGTCGGCCGCTGCTCGCAGCAACGGCGTCGTGCTGATCGCTTCCCTGTTCGAGAAGCGCGCCGCCGGCGTCTATCACAACACCGCAGCCATCTTCGACAGCGATGGCTCGCTGCGCGGCCTGTACCGCAAAATGCACATCCCGGACGACCCGCTCTACTACGAAAAATTCTATTTCACCCCCGGCGATCTCGGATTTCGCGCCCTCGACACCAGCGCCGGACGCCTGGGCACGCTCGTCTGTTGGGACCAGTGGTATCCGGAGGGGGCACGGCTGACCGCGCTGCAGGGTGCCCATGTGCTTTTCTATCCGACGGCGATCGGCTGGCATCCTGCGGAGAAAGCGGAGTTCGGTGTCGCCCAGCACGACGCGTGGCGCACCATCCAGCGCGCTCACGCCATCGCCAACGGAGTTTATGTGGCAGTCGTGAATCGCGTCGGCTTTGAAACCGGCAACGTCCGCGGCAAGTCCGCGTCCGGCCAGGGACTCGAATTCTGGGGCGGATCCTTTTTCTGCGACCCTTTCGGCCGCGTACTGGCGGAAGGCTCGCACGATCGCGAAGAGATCCTGGTCGGCGAGGTGGATCTGAAGGCGCTCGAAGACATTCGCCGCAACTGGCCCTTCCTGCGCGACCGCCGCATCGACGCTTACGCACCAATCACCAACCGACTCATCGACTAGGAAACTTATTTGCAACGACAGCAAAAAGCACTACTGACAGCCGTCGCGGTAGCCGCGTTAGGGCTCGTCTCTCTGGCCAAGACATCGAAGGTCGCGGGCAAGATCGTGGGATATGACTTGATGCGGCACGTTACCAAGACCACGTCCGGTATCCAGAACCAGGAAATAGTGGTTTTGGAGGCCGGTGGTCCGAAGCAGAAGTATTTGAAGGTCGTCTTCTCAACCTTCGGCACAACTCAAATTGAGCAGCAGTATTTCGACGGAACTCTGCCGTTAACGGTGGACGTATTCCGCGATCACTCTTGTGACGAGAAAGAGCCTAGATTCGTATCCCATGTAAGCCTTAATCAGATTGCCGGAACCTATCTTCTCACTGACGCGTTCAAGACCCAGCCTCCTGCCAAAATCAAGAACCTGGAATGTTATGCCGCGATCTACAAAAAGAAGAAATAAGGCCACATCCACCCCAATTGGAGCTGTTCCCTCTGAACTCGGTTACCGCATGCCCGCCGAGTGGGAACCGCACGCCGCAACTTGGCTCGCTTGGCCCCATTATCACGGCGATTGGCCAGGAAAATTCGAACCGATCCCGTGGGTCTATGCCGAGATCATTCGAAATTTAGCAAAACATGAACGCATTGAGCTGATCGTCAACAACGCCGCCGCTGCCCGGCAAGCGCGTAGGGTGCTCGAACGCGCCGATGCTCTGTCAGCGAACGTCCGGTTCCACCGTTGGCCGACCAACCGCGTCTGGCTGCGCGATTCAGGCTGCATTTTTTTGAAGATTGGGGCGAGTGCCCGGGAAGAGCTGGCGCGATCGCATGCCCTCAAGTTCCGCTTCAACGCCTGGGCCAAGTATTCCAACTGGCGCCACGACGAAAAAGTCGGCACCCTGATGGCGAAGGCGGCCCACACACACGAGGTGCGTCCACTTTCCGTCGGGAAGCGCATCGTCCTCGAAGGCGGCTCGATCGATGTTAACGGTGCCGGCACCATCCTCACTACGGAAGAATGCCTGCTGAGCAAGGTGCAGGAGCGCAATCCTCACATGACACGCGTCCACTATGAGAAGGCCTTTGCCGACTACCTCGGCGCGCCAAACACCATCTGGCTCGGACGCGGCATCGTCGGCGATGACACGCACGGGCACGTGGATGACCTCTCCCGCTTCGTTGCCAAAGACACCGTTGTGACGATGGTCGAGCCAAACTCCAAAGACGCGAACCACGCTCCCCTCCTCGCCAACGCGCGCCGGCTGCAGGCTGCCCGGACGCAGGACGGCCGCCAACTCACGGTCGTCGAACTCCCTATGCCGCAACCCGTGGTATTCGAGGGCCGTCGCCTTCCCGCCAGCTACGCGAATTTCTACATCGCCAACGGAGTGGTGCTCGCGCCGGTCTTCAATCGTCCCAACGACCGCATCGCACTCAACACCTTGGCACAGCTCTTCCCCAAGCGCGCGATCGTGCCAATCTATTCGGGAGATTTCATTTGGGGCTTGGGCGCGATGCACTGCATGACGCAACAACAGCCAGCCTAAGGCCAGATTTCGAATTGTAGATTGTAGATTTCAGATTGAACTGTCGCGGCGAGTTTGCCCTTCAATCTGAAATCTCAAGTCTAAAATCTGCAATCTGAAATCCCCCAAGCCTCCGTGGTAGATTCTCGGCATGCCCCACCGCGAAATGACCACCGGCCGTCTCGAAGCCTTCAGCGACGGCGTGATCGCCATCATCGTAACGATCATGGTGCTCGACCTCCGCGCGCCCGCGCAGCCCAGCCTTGCCGCGCTCTGGAAGGTCGCACCAGTCTTCATTAGCTACGGACTCAGCTTTCTGGTGGTTGCCATCATGTGGGTGAACCACCATCACCTGATCCACGCCGTTCATGGGGTTACCGCGCGATTGCTGTGGTCAAACTTGAATCTCCTGTTCTGGATGTCGCTCGTGCCTTTCGTTACCGACTACCTGGGCAAGAATTATCACGAGCCCATGGCAGTGGCGCTCTACGGACTCGACTTGTGGCTCTGCTCGATCGCGTTCTCTCTCCTGCGGATCGTTCTGATCCGGCAAGATCGAGACGACCTTACATTGGCCGACTATCACGCCGGCATTCAGCGCAAGAACCTGTTCTCTGCTGCACTTTACCTTTTATCTGCCCCTCTGGCGTATGTCTCGATTTACGCTTCGTTCTTCATCTTTGCGCTGATTCCCGCCATGTATTTTTTGCCTGAAAAAGAGTTGGCTGCGCCGGAGCGTTAGCATTCGGTAAAGTCAAAAATGCGGGCTCTTTCAGGCCCGCGCATTGAATAGGATCGTTCATCATCTACTGTGGTGGAACGCTTCCGCTCGGCACCATTCCTTGGGGACACGGCTGTGGCGAACTGCCGGAAGTCGTCGGAGCGGTACCCTGTGCCGGCGCTGGTGCCGTTGAATTTTGCGATGAGCTAGTGTTTCCATTCGCCGCGTTAGTCGAACTGCTCGGCGCTGGAGTTGCCGGCGCAGCTACGCAAGGCGTTCCGCCGGGGCTATTGGGCGCGTTCGGATTGGTAGGCTGCATGGTGCCCGGGGTCGTCGTCGTCGGAGTTGTTCCGTTCTGGGCTGTGCCCGGCGTGTTCTGGGTCGGCGTATTCTGCGTCTGAGGTGTGCTTTCCGTTTCGCCTGCCGCCTTGGTCGTAATCGGAGTCGGCGGGCCAATCGTTGTCGGGGGAACAGCGGTCGTATTTGGCGCCGCAGGTGTGCCGCTTGGAGGTGCTGCCGTCGGCGTCGATGTGTGACTCGGCGGTGGAGGAGGACTTGCGGGCCTGGCCTGCGCCATCGCCCAAGCGGCGCAACTCAAGAAAGCAAATAAGACGGTGATTCGCGTGGACATAAATACCTCCGAATCGAAATTACGATTACAACCCGGTTCTGGACTGCGACCGGTTCTTCAGCTTCAGTCTCAAACTGAGGGAGGTAGACCGCTATCCGGTGGATTCTGTAGCTGACGGGATTCTGCGCGAGCCCTCAGATTGAGCGCGCCATTTGAGTTGAGCAGGAAGAGATGGAGGCTAGTTCTTTGCAGTTGGCAGTTCTTACTTGCGCAAAATTACGCCGCCCCGTCCGAGCGACGTAATCGTATGCGGAACGTCGGGCTGCACAGATTTTCCTTCCGGCTTTGACACTACACTCCATGCTTTCGAAAACGATTCGCCAGCCGACGTTTTGGTCAGAAGGTTATCCAGAAACAGATTGAAGTTCGGGCCCAAGCGCCGCTCGGTCAGCACGACATTCAACTTCAGTCCCTTCGGCTTGAAGCCCGCGTTATACGGATCGGCAAAATTATCGCTCGCGATCCACAGCACCTTGGCCTCCGAGGCCACGCAGGCTTCGAGCAACTCGGCGCCGGTCATGCGAGCACCAGAACCATCCGCGATGCTGCCCTGCGCGTCCACTTCACAACACACGTGCACGATGTCGTAGCGCTGCCCCACTGCCTGTTTGAGTGCGGCAACAGTCGGTGCGGCCACCGAGGTCGTCGCAGGATAGAAGCGCTTGTAGATGCGCTCGTCATTCTTTCGCAATTCGTCGAAATTCGGCCCCAGGCTGCACACGAGCACCTTCGTGCCCACCACTTCATCTTTGCGGAAAGCGTCCAGAAGACCCATGTATGTCGTGTCCTGATGCTGCGGGGATTTCCTAGCGGCGATACTGCGTCGGTTGCGGCCCTTTTTCGAGCGTCTCCCGGTCCCAGATTGCGCCGTCGCGCGTGTACGCAGCGAGTTCGAAATCCTGCGTCAGTTCGAGAGCGTCGGTCGGACACGCATCCTCGCACAGTCCGCAGAACATGCAGCGGCTCAGATCATAGGTGAAGTTGGTGAGTTCCTTGCGGCGGGTTTTTTCATTGCGCTCGCTCGAGACCACAATCAAATGCTCGGGGCATGCCAATGCGCACAGGTCGCAGGCAATGCACATGGTCTCGTCGGTGTCAGGATTCACGTTCAGCCGCGGTGCTCCGCGGTAGCGCTCCGCCACTTGCGGACGCTCCAGAGGGTACTGCTCGGTGTAGATTTCCTTCGGATCCTGATAGCGGAAGGTGACCTTCAACCCTTGCAACAGGTCCACGAGAAATACTTTGCGCAGCAAGCTCGGCATGCCCATGACTCCGTTAGCTTACCACTAACCGGCGAGTCGCCAAAAGCCCACTCTGGCGGGTACCCTCCGAGTCCACGCTACTGCCTCACTGTTTTTATTTACAAACGTCTAAGGCGATGAAGAGGTCATTAATAAGGCGATGAAGAGGTCATTAATACTGAGAAAAGCGGTATTCTGCGCGGCTGGGAACTTTTCCAGCCATCCCTCCGTATTCAATGACAGAGGATGTTCTATGAAGGCCTATTTCACAAACCTGCCGATGAAAGTCTGGGTGCTTCTGGTCGTTCCAGCGGTCGTGATTGCCTATCCGGTGGTCAGAATCGTAGTACCGGCGGTCGTGCGAGCCGTGGTGCCCGAAGTGGTGCGGTCGGTGCTGAGCGTCATCTAAGCCATCGGGTCGGCCGATTCCGTCATTTCCCAGCAGTTCCCTGCTTAAAGCAATCTCTCGCGACAAACCCGCTAAAATAGCGGCGGAGCTTCCACTTGTCCCGTCACAAAGCAGCCGCAGGCAACGCCACGACGGTCGAACCCAGTGCCAAGACCGCCTCCGACGAACTCTGGATGGAGGAAGCTCTCCGCTGCGCCCAGCGCGCGCTCGAGGCGGGAGAGGTTCCCGTGGGTGCGGTCGTCGTGTGCGATGGCCGCATTGTCGGCCGCGGATGGAATCGCAATATCAGCGAATCCGATCCGACGGCTCACGCCGAAATCATGGCCCTGCGCGAAGCTGGTGCCGCCGTCGGTAACCACCGTCTAGGAGACTCCGAGCTGTTTGTTACAATTGAACCGTGCGCCATGTGCGCCGGCGCGACGGTGCATGCCCGCATCAAGCGCCTGGTATATGGTGCGGACGACCCGAAGGCAGGCGCAGTCGCCTCCGTGATGCAGGTTCTGAACCACCCGCAACTGAACCACAAGGTCGAGGTTCGCAGCGGAGTGCTGGCGGGTCGCAGCGCGGAAGTGCTGCAAACGTTCTTTCGGAACCGTCGTTAGCGGTTGGTTTTTACTGGCAACTGAGTACTGGCAACTGACAACTCGCTTTCCGGAGAGGTGCGTGAGTGGTTGAAACGATCCGCCTCGAAAGCGGACATACCTTAACGGGTATCGTGGGTTCAAATCCCACCCTCTCCGCCATATTTTTTCTCACTTCCCCTGTTACTACTCGCTTTGCCGGTCTCTAGTCTGAATGTCAGTCCTCTGCCTGTACATATGTCAGACCCTGTAGGATTTGCCAAAGACTTGCATGGAATTGCTGAATTCAGCCCAGATCCCTGACAGTGATCCGTCCGCGCTCGGAATGAATTCCGAAGCATTCCCACTGCTCGGCCGTGAGTTGCTCTAGAAAGTGCAGGTTCGCGCCGCGCAACAGGCGGAAAGGCGCGAGCGACTCCTGCGGCACACGAGAGGCGTAGTCACCCACGCGAGCCCACAGATCCTGATCAAATCCCGTCAGCTGAATCCCGCTGTGCTCAACCATCTGACGATAGCGCCACGCCGTCGCGATCTCATTCGGCGAGGTGGGCGAGAATTTCACCAACTGACCACTTGTCGTGGCTCGGCCGCCGGGTGAGCTGTTCATTGCTCGCATGGGCGATGAGTTCCACCAGAACGGCTGGTGTTTGTCGTTGCAAACTCAATGGATCTTTTCCTTGAGCATGACTACGCATGCGGTCGAGATACTCGGCAGTGTCGGGCACGCTATTTCTCCTGGCTAACTATATCGGAACCGAGGGCGAACAATTTGGCGGTTTGGTTCGCGAATGAAATTGCTCGCGCCGTTTTTTCCCCGCCCAACTTGTATCGAAGTTGGTGACGTCTTAATTGCAATCTGTTGACATCTCGAAGATATGGGAGATCGTCTCGCTCGTTACGATCGAAGTATGAACGAAATATCGAGATGTATTTGCAGAGGCAACGGATGGTGACGGCGGTCCGCTCTCCCACGGTTTCCCCCGTCGGTATCCAAACTTCTTCTTCCCCCGCGCAAGCTCCGCGGTTGGTTTCTGTGGATGTCTTGCGCGGACTCGTCATGGTCATCATGGCTTTGGATCACACGCGGGACTTCCTGACTTACCAGAGGTTTGCGCCCGAGGACGCGGTACATACATCCGGGGCGCTGTTTTTTACCCGCTTTATCACTCATTATTGCGCGCCTGTATTTGCTTTCCTTGCTGGAACCGGCGCATATCTCTCCACCCGGCGTGGAAAGACATTGCCACAGCTCTCCTGGTTTTTTCTCACTCGCGGCTTATGGCTGGTGCTGCTCGAACTCACGGTCGTCGACTTCGCCTGGGGCTTTGTGCCATGGGCGCATGGAGGAGTGATCTGGATTTTAGGTTGGAGCATGGTGGTCATGGCACTGATGGTGCGGCTTCCGATGCGCTGGATCGCAGGTTTGGGATTGGGCATGATCGCCACCCACAATCTGCTTGATCGCATCGATCCAGCTTCGTTGGGTAGGTTCTACTGGTTATGGATATTGCTGCACACGTACGGGCGCATCACGGTCACCGATCATTTTGAGTTCGCAACGAAGTACGTCCTGATTCCGTGGGTCGGGGTTATGGCTGCAGGCTTTGCTTTTGGGACGCTGCTACTCCGGCCCGACCGTCGCAAATGGATCCTGACGCTCGGGATCTGTGCGACGGCGCTGTTTTTCGTGCTGCGAGGGATCAATCTTTACGGAAACGGGTTCGCCGGTCTGCCGTTCGGCTTCCCACGTTCTGCCGGCCCATGGAGTGTTCAACCCACGCTTTCGCTAACGGTGATCTCTTTCTTTAACGTCCTCAAGTATCCGCCTTCTCTCGACTACCTGCTGGTTACACTCGGGCCGTCACTGATCCTGCTTGGGTTACTTGACGGAGCTAAAGCCGAGCGCGGGCTGAACCGTATTCTGCTGGTGTATGGCCGGGTACCCTTGTTCTACTATGTGTTGCATCTCTATCTGCTTCACATCCTGGCGATCCTGATCGCGTTCGCCTTTCACCAGCCTATGTGGCACGGCATCGTCGACGGGGGAATTCCGCCGCGACCGGTTGGATATGGTCACGGTCTGCCATTCATTTACGCCATGTGGATCGCGGCGGTAGCCATGCTGTATCTGCCTTGTCTGTGGTTTATGAAACTGCGCAGCCGGCATCGCGATTGGGCCTGGCTGAGCTATTTGTGATGGTTGCTGTGGAGGGGTCGCGAGAACGGGCGATTAGGAAGGCGCGACTCTAGGCGCAGGTTGTGATTGTTCGGGACTTGAAACTGGCCAAAGCAGTTCTCGACGGCTTTCGAACGATGGACCCCGGGCGCAGCGCCAAACTTCTTCACTTCTTCACTTCGCGGGACAGATCCTGAGTTGACAAGCTTTTTACAATTCCTGGACATACCCGTTACGACACCTTGACATACTCCTGCCGACGATTGGGACCTCTCTGCATTTCCGGGCACGACGCGAGCAATCCATAGTACGGGCCAAATCCAAAACATCGAGTTGAACATGAAAAGAAAAACCTTGATCGCAATGATCGGCAGAACTCTGATCGCAATGGCGATGGCCGGGATGGTCATGCCTGCATCAGCAGCAGTTCACAGAACGGTGAAGGAGCACAAGTTTTTTGGTGCCCCCGATGGAGCGTCACCCAATGGCGGATTGGTTTCCGACGGAGCCGGCAATTTTTACGGCACCACGGCCGGCGGCGGCGTGAGCAGTTGCGGTTTTAGCGCGCCCTTTTGTGGAACGGTATTCAAAGCAACTCTCGGTTCCGATGGCAGTTGGAAAGAGAGTGTGATTTACCGATTCAAAGGTGGTACTGAGGATGGCGGTTCTCCGTCGGGCACTCTGGTATTTGACGCGGCTGGCAATCTATATGGCACGACCGTCACGGGCGGAAACAATCTTTGCAACCTCGCAGGCTGCGGCACCGTGTTCAAGCTCTCCCCCAATGCAGATGGGACCTGGACGGAAACTATCCTCCACCGATTCCTGGGCGGTACCGATGCGGATGAGCCGGCTCTAGGCGTTATCTTTGACGCCGCAGGAAATCTTTACGGTGCTGCCTTTGGCGGGTGCGTTGTGGAGTGCAACCTCGGAACGATTTTCAAGCTTGCACCAAACGGCGACGGCACCTGGACCGAAAGCATCCTCTACACTTTTACGGGCGGCCTGGACGGTTCCGCTCCCACCGCCCTCATTCTCGACAATGCAGGGAATCTTTTAGGCACCACGCTGAGCGGCGGCAGTCCAAATTCAATTTGTCAATGCGGCACCGTGTTCCAGTTAAGCCCTTCCAGCAGCGGAAGCTGGACGAAGAGCATCCTTTACAGCTTTAACGACGGGCTCGACGGTGGATTTCCGGCCGGTCCGGTCGCAATGGACAATGCCGGAAATTTGTATGGCGAAACCTTTGACGGCGGATCTTTCGCCTGCCCGCAAAGCGGTTGCGGTGTGATTTACGAACTCAGCCCCGACTCGGGAAGCTGGAAATTCAGCGTGACGCACACCTTCAACGGCCTAAATGGGTCGCGGGGCGCCCAACCCTCCGGTGGATTGTCATTCGACAGCGCGGGAAACCTGTTCGGCACGACCGGCAACGGCGGCGATGCAGCCTGCAACAACGGCAACGGTTGCGGAACGGTCTTCGAACTGTCTCCCAAGAGCGGCGGCGGCTTCAATTTCAGCATGGTCTACATATTTACCGGCACCTCGGGAGCAGGTCCGGGCACTGGAGTCATTGTGGACGCGGCCGGCAAACTTTACGGGACGACCTTTACAGGAGGAAATACCACCTGCAATTGCGGAGTGGTCTTCACGATTGCCCCTTCGCTAGCGGCGTCCTTGAATCATGGTGCGATGTAGCTTAGGATTCCACCACACAGATGCCTTTGGGGGCAGAAATGGTAAAGGTAAGTGTGCTGTATCCGAAGCAGCCAGATACGACTTTCAACATGTCGTACTACATCAATCATCACATCGAAATGGTTCGGCAACTGCTCGGTGCGCGATTGAAGGGCGTAGCGGTGGAAGAAGGAATATCCGGTGCCGAGCCTGGATCGAGCGCCTCCTACGCAGCCATGGGACATCTCCTGTTTGAATCAGTCGGAGATTTTCAGTCGAGCTTTGGCCCTCATGCACAGGCGATCGTCGGAGACATCCCCAACTACACAAACTCCCACCCGATCATTCAGATTAGTGAAGTGAAGCTATAGCCGCACTCCATTTCGCCTTTGAAGTAGCTGCGTTGCGGTTAGCAGCGTGGCCGCCCTTTATAATCACGCTCATGGCCAGCGACGCCTTTCTCTCGTGGGCGAACCGAACCGTGCTTCGCCCGGACCGCGAAGCGCCTTACCTCTCCATCCAGGACATCGTCGTTTTCGTCCGCGATGTGGATGTGAGTAAGCCGTTCTACCTGGAACAACTGGGGTTTGAACTCCTCACCGAACAACGCCTTCCCACTGGCGAACGCTGGATCGAAGTGGCGCCTCCCGACGGTAGCGCGAATCTCGCGCTCGTTGAAGCAAAACCCGATTCGCCGGAATATCCGCTGATTGGCGGCTACCGCTGGGTTCTTTTCATGACGGAAGATGTCGATGCCAAATACAAAGAATGGAGCGAACGCGGTGTTCGGTTCTTATCAGGTCCGGAGACGCCGGGGTGGGGCGGCACCTACGCGCGTTTTGAGGATCCGGACGGGAATGCGTTTGGGCTGGAAGGTTTCGATGAGGTGAGGCAAAACCTGGAGTTGCGCCGGCGGGCGCACGCCGAGAAACTCGAACTCGAACGCCGCGCCGCACGCGAACTGGAAATTGCGAAAGAAGTGCAGGCGCGGTTGTTTCCGCAGATTAAACCCGAGTTTAAAACCATGGAGTACGCCGGGATCTGCCTGCAAGCGCGGCAAGTGGGAGGCGATTATTTCGATTTCCTGAATCTCGGGCCACAGCGTCTGGGGCTCATCATCGGTGACGTTTCCGGCAAAGGGATTGCCGCAGCTCTGCTCATGGCAAATCTGCAGGCCAGCCTGCGCAGCCAGTCGGCCTTGGCCTTCGATCAGCCCGAGGCTTTGCTTAGATCCGTAAACCGCCTCTTTTATGACAACAGCAGCGATTATGCCTACGCATCTCTTTTGTTTGCGGACTACGACGACGCGACGCGGCGTTTGCGCTACGCCAATTGCGGACATTTGGCCGGTCTCTTGTTGAGAAGAGACGGCACGGTAGAGCAACTGGAGTCGACCAGCACGCTGCTGGGGCTGTTCCGAGAGTGGGATTGCTCCATCCGGGAGCAAGAACTCTTTCCCGGCGACGTGCTTGCCCTCTACACCGATGGCATCACCGAGGCCTGTAACGAGCGCGGCGAAGAATTTGGCGAGCGCTGCCTGATTGAACTGCTACGGCAACATCGGGAATTGCCGTGCCAGGATTTGCTTTCCGCAATCGTGAATGGGGTGCAGCGATTCAGTACTCAGGAACAGCACGACGACATCACGGCGATCGTCGCAAAGTTCAGAACCAGCGGATGACTCATCCCCTGGCTCCACAACTGTCACGATCTCAGTTCAACTTGATTGCGTCTAACTTATTGCGACTTCGCTATTTCAGTTTCACGAAGAGCAACACGAAAATCGCCCACACTCCGACGGTCATTGGAAACTGCACCAAAGACGCGTCCCGCATCGCGCCTCCTCTCGGCAGGAAGAACGTCGCCAGCATCATGGCAAGAGCAGTGAGCACTCCAAGAATAAGTCTGCTTTTCCAGTTCATGCGTGTCTCTCGCTTTCTCGTTTGTCACTTCAAGAAACGGCTGCGATTGTACACCCTAATCGCCAGCGACACAGTGTTTTGGGTGTAATTGCCCTGGCTACGACGATAGTCATGCGGAGTCTCGCGCCCGGCCTAGCCCCGCACTTTCCTGTCCGCTGCGATGCCGGCTTGTTTCCTCCGTTTTACACCAGGGGGCCGACATATTTTCTTCAGACTTTGCGAGTAGTGCCACGTCTAACCCCCACGTATTCCCTGAAAACGAATCAAAACAAGGAGCAATCTACCCATGAAACGGTCCAGGCTTGCGTTGGTTGCGGTTACACTTCTTGCTGCCCTCGGAATGAATCTTCCCAGTCAGGCCCAAACGCAGAACCAGCCTCCGAGTCCTGCGCGTTCTCGTTCCGACGAGATGTTGGATCAGTGGAACGGCATCGGGAACAAACTCGTCGCCATGGCGCAGGATTTTCCCGAAGACAAATACGATTTTAAGTTGCAGAAGGACGAGCGCACCTTTGCCCTGAACCTTCTCCACGCCGCCGCACTCGATTTCGTGCTGATACGGAGGATTTCCGCATCGAATGTCGGACCTAACTTCGGTGAGGGCGATAATCCTACGCGGGACGCTTTCAAGACCAAGGCCGACGTCGTCAAGTTCGTGCAGGAGGCCATTGCTGATGGAGCGAAAGTGATTCAACAGCAGGGCGACGCAGGGCTCGACAATACGACGAAATTTTTCGGCAACAAGATGGCGCACAACTCCACCATCTGGACGTTCGCCATTGAACACAGCGGCGAACACTACGGCCAACTTGTGGTCTACTATCGTGCGAACAACCTGGTGCCACCGGACTCGCGGAGATAGTGTTCCAGAATGTCGTTGGGAGGGATGGCGTCCAGCTGGGCGGCGAAGTTTCGCGCACCATGAAACCATATCCGAAGGCACTCGATTGGGCGCGTTACATTTGCGCGTTCTTGCTGTTCACCTACGGCATCAGTAAGGTCCGCGGCGTGCAGTTCACAGTCCCGCAAGACCTTGCGCAAAAACCAATCGGGTCGCTGAGCGGCTATTGGCTAACCTGGTATTACTACAGCTACTCGCACAGCTACCGGCTCATCCTCGGCTTTACCCAGATAACGGGCGGCGCACTGTTGCTATTTCGCAAGACATCGCTGCTGGGCGCGACGCTCCTGACGCCGGTGATGGCGAATATCCTTCTCATCAACATCTTCTTCCACATCTCCGCTGGCGCCGCTTTCATGTCCAGTGCAATCCTTGCCTGTCTACTGGCCTTGTTGTCGCACGAGCGCGTAGCTCTGCTGCAAGTTTTTTGGAGTAGCCAGCAGCCGGAGCCAGCCGACTCCCGCAGGCTGCATCGGCGGGTTGCGTTGCTCATCGTTCTGGGCGCTCTGTCAGGGATCGTCTTCGGCATCCTGCGATCACACCATTAGGCTGATTCAACATTCATCGGAATGACAACCTGCATCGTTGGGACTCTGGACGAACCGCGTGCGATTTTCGAGTCAATAAGTGAAGCTTTGGATCTGCGTTACATCCGGGCCGTCTACGTAGCCGCTGCGGGTCTTGGGATTCAGCGCGATGTGGACCGGGATGACCGCCGACGCGTTCGAGAAGTTGAATCCGTTCATGGTGCGGACCAGGCTTCCGGTGGGCGAAAAGATGTAGATCGTGCTGCCGCTGGCGGCGGAACTCGAAACCGGTTGCGCAACGAAGAAGAGTTTGTGAACGGGATCGAATTCGACGTCGGCGCCGCTCTGCAGTTGGTTGCTGGCGTTGGGCAGCCGAATAATGAATCCAGTTTGAGCGGCGAGATTGTAGAACTCCACGTTCACGTCGAGCTCGGTGGTGGTGCAGGCGATGCCGTCGGCGGAGTCGACGGCGAGTCCGTTGACGAATCCGGCGCCCACGCCCGAAAACTCGGTGACGGTGCCGGCGGTGAGATCGACGATCGCGATGGTGGGCGGCGGTCCGAAGACTGCACCGGTCGAGGCGGCGAGCACGGCCTGATTCGTCTTGGTGTCGTAGGCCATTAGCGGCGAAGTGTTGAAGTCGAACACGGTGTCGGTGAGAGTGACGAAGGGTCCGGTCGTGTTCTTGACGACATTGGTGCTGAAGACGAACGAGTGATTGTCGCCTCCGTTTTCGAAGGCGAAGACGGCGTTGTTAGGCGATCCCTGGCTGCGGCTGACTTGCATAATGATGTCGTCTTGCGCGAGCGGAGGAGTCCAGACGCCGTCGAATTTGTTTCCGCTCATCGGGTTCAGAATGCGGTAGGTTCGCGCCGTGACGAAGATTCCGCTGACGTGTTCGTGCTCGACGAGGCCAACGGATTTGCTGACGACGCCGAGCGTGACGTCTTCATCTTTGGTGGAAGACTGCTTGACGACTTGGAGGATTTGTCCGGTGGCCTGATCGAAGGTTTCGACTGCGTTGAGCGTATTGCCGTTAGAAAGAGTCTGAGCCTCGGTGACCAGGCCTTCAGTGCCGTTGGCGTCGACGTCGAAGCCGAAGATCTGGCCTCCGAGGGCGGTGTGAACGGTGACGGTGCCGATGCCGGGATTTTGAGCTTGGGCTGCGACGGTGGAGAGCAGCAGTGCGGCGAGGGCGATGCTGGTGTGGAAACGGATCATTATGGGCGGCCTCACGGACTGGGTTAAGAATGCAGATTGCGGCGAAAAGCCGCAAGGGGCAAGGTACCTACCTTCTGTGAATCGCCTGTCAAGAAATTGTAAAAAGTGAATCGAGTTTGTGGTCAATGCAAGAAACCCCACTCCTCGCACATGAAACGCGAGAGAAATGGGGCACTCTGCGGATTGCGTGGCCACGACTTTCCTTGTTGTTTTTGATCCGTGAATATCCGTGAAAATCCGTGGCCCGCTCTTTTGTAAGTCTAAGCGTTTTCGCCGCGCTCGAGATATCCCTCAAGCCATCCCAAGACGCGCTTCCAGCCTTCGCCGTGGCTCGTCGCGAATTCCAGATTGCCCGCGAAACCTTCCTGTCGAACACGCACCAGGGTCCCGGTGCCAGATTTTTTCGGGCCGCTGGGATGCAATCCATGAACGGTGTGGGGCTCAAGCTCCCACCGGACAATGGTCTTCATTGTGCCGCTGTAACTGCCGATCCAGGTATGCACGAGCAGGCGAGGCGGATCGACCTCGAGATATTCACCCTCAACATAGAATGCCTTGCCATCGGCGCCGATGCCGTCGCTGCGCCATTTGCCGCCGGGGCGTAGATCCATGGTGGATTTCGTCACGCGGTAGAGACCCGGCTGTCCCCACCACTGCGGAAGTTGGTTAGGATCGCTGATGGCCTGGAAGACGCGGGTCGGCGGCGCAGCGATGAAGATTTCTGCGACGACGGCGTTCTGATCGGGAGTGATGGTTGCGGTTGCCATGAGGGCTCCTTGTCGGTCGTTAGTGATTATTGGCTGGTGGCTACTGGTTAGTTAAGAGTCAGCGAGCATTCTTGCTTCCCACTAACCACTGAACACTAGCTACTGGTTTCCACAAACTTCTTCAGCATTTCGACAACACCAGGCCAGCCGCCGCTGTAATCCTTGCGAGCGACGGGCAGATCTGCCAAGCCGCTGTGCGTGACTTTCACGCGCGTGCCTGCGGCTTTCGGCGTGAGTTCCCAGCGGACGACGGTGCGGCGTGCCGTATCGTCGTGCCAGTTCGCGATCCACGTATAGACGAGCAGGCGCGGGGGATCGCACTCGAGAATTTCTCCGTGACATTCGAATTCACTGACGCCATTGACGACGATGGAACCTTTTTTCGGTTTTGTAGCCGTAGCGTCCACCGACGCGAGCGTCCATTTGCCACGACTTCACCGGACACTCGGGACTGCCGAACCAGCGCTTGAGTTCGCCCGCGTCGGTGAGTGCCCGAAAGACACGCGCGGGTGCTGCCGCGATTTCGATTTCGCTGACGATCGAATCTTGGTCGGGTGTGACGATAGTTGTGGGCATAGATTCTCCTGAAAACAGCTGCTAGGGGTTACTGATTGGGTAGCTGGCGGTCGGTGTCCAGACCTCACTGGGCACTTGTCACTGACCACCAGCCGCTTTCTTCGATTACATTTTGCGCCGAAGGTCGAAGGAGTGCTTTACCTCTTTGCCGTGGTCGACGAACGTCCAGTCCTCGGTGTGGTGATTGTCATCGAGCAGCGTGAGAACCATGCGTTGCATGTGGCCTGCCTCGGGCGCCGCGAGATTCGTGGCGTCGACGTAGTTGAAGGTGAAAGTCTTGCCGTCGGCAGAAACGCTAGCCTGCATCCGGGGTTGATTCATCGCCGCGCAATAGTGCGTCATGAGCAGTCTGTCAGGGCCGTCCATATGGATCATGGAAATCATGTCGTGACCGCCGAGAATTTCACTCATGACGGCGGAGCCGCCGCTGGTGACTTTGAAAGTGACTTGCAGCGCCTGGCCGTCGTCGGACTTCCCTTCCCACGTGCCGGGCATGTTCTTGATGGTGGCAAAAGCTTTTTGGGCGTCGGTTTGGGCCGCCGCTGTGAGCGACGCGCCCGCGATGATCAGTGAGAGCAAGGTGCGAATGGATTTGGTCATAGGAGTTTTCCTTAGCGTTTTCCTTTCGTTGGAATTCATTTTGGTTTGCGCGCGGAAAGCTGTTCGCGCGCGTGTTCGGCTTCAACAAAGGCTTTCAAGTTATTCAGGCTCGCGGTCCAGAAGGCACGGTATTGCTCGATCCATGAATCGACGGCCCGAAGCGGTTCGGGGTTGAGTTGATAAACGCGGTGGCGGCCCTCGCGATGTTCGCGAACCAGGTGCGCGCGGCGCAGCAGGCGCAGGTGCTTCGAGATGGCCGGACGCGACACCGGAAATGCCTCCGCGATCTGCCCGGCGGGCTGGCTGCCATGACGGAGTAGGTCGAGAACAGCCCGGCGCGTGGGATCGGCCAGGGCCTGGAAGGTTGCTTCCTGCGAATATGTAACCGATCGGTGACGCATAATGCGTAACCTTACAGTTACATGATGGATGTGTCAAGAGCATTTTTGGAATTTTTTTGGAATTCCAACACTACCTACTCGGTGTATAATGTAAGACATGCTTCGACGGATCACTACTGTAAGCACAAAAGGCCAACTGGTTATCCCTTCCGAGATGCGGATCTCCTTGGGAATCGAGCCCGGGACGCGCATTGCCGTGACTCAGGATGGCTCAAGAATTGTGTTGGAAACCGTGTCGGAAGAACTGGTGGACAAGACCCGCGGGCTCTTTTCGGGTAAGGCGTCCCTCTCCAACGAACTCAAGCGGCAACGCCGTCAGAAGGACCGATGGTAACCTACATTCTCGATTCGAGCGCGATTCTGCGTTATCTCGACGACGAGACCGGCGCGGCTAGGGTCGCGGAAATCATCAAGTCACATCTGGCGGGAAATTGCGAGGTGATGGTCTCAGCGCTGCACTGGGGCGAGGTGGCCGGAATCACTTGCAAAGTGCACGGAAGGCAGGCGATGGATATCGTGCTCGGCCGCTTGGAAGCATTCGGCTTTCAGACGGTCGCGGCGGACTCCGCAAGAGCGGTTCGCGCCGCGCTGCTCAAACTGAAGAGACAACTTCCTTACGTCGATGCTTTTGGGATTGAGTTAGCCGCGGAGGTTGCTCACCGAGTATTTGTGACAGCCGACTATGATTTCAAAGCGGCAACCTCTGACGTGAAGATCGAGTTCCTTCCTTTGAAGTAATCAGCCCTCCCGGACTCTCTAAACTTCTTTCCCGTTGGAAACCAGATCGAGGAAGGCTTGATGAACCCGACGATCGTCGGAAAGTTCGGGATGGAACGTTGCCGCCATGGTCCTTCCCTGCCGCACGGCGACAGGGTCGGCGCCTTCAGTAGCGATGACTTCCACGCCTTCGCCGACGCGTTCGATCTTGGGCGCGCGGATGAAAACCATTTCCAGCGGTGAGTCGCCGAGCTTTCCTTCGCGAATCGAGCTGTCGATCTGCCGTCCGTAGGCGTTGCGCCGGATCCTGATATTGAGGGCGCCGAGTCCGGCTTGCTTGGGATTCTCGATTTCGGTGGCGAGTAGGATCGCGCCGGCGCAGGTCCCGAAGGTCGGCTTGGCGTGGACGAAATCTTTCAGCTTCGCGAAACCTTCTTCGCCGAGAAGTTTAAGGAAGGTACCCGATTCGCCTCCAGGGATCACGAGGCCGTCGATCTGATCGAGTTGCTCCGGTTTTTTGACGAGCACAACGTTGGCGCCCAGCTCTTGAAGCCGACGGCGGTGGGCGTCGAAATCGCCCTGCAATGCTAGGACTCCAATGGTCATGTCTTAAATCAAAACACAGCACGACGCGAGGGACGCAGAGGACTTGAGACTTATTCCGGGCCGCGCCTACCAACCTTGATTCTAACGGACGCGGACTTGAAGTAGCTGGGACTGCGACCTCCGCCGTCTCTATGCCGCTGCTCTTCGAATGATGGGTGTGTCCGAGGGAGCGTTTTGTTTGACGATTCTTGCGGGCGAGCCCGCCACCACTGTATACGCGGGCGCATCGTGCGTAACCACGCTATTGGCGCCAACGATTGCACCCTCCCCGACGGTAACCCCCTTCATGATAAGAGCCCCGGCACCGATCCAGGCTCCCCGGCAAATTCGAACCGGGCGGATCTCATCTTCGGTCGGCGTCGCATCCGCGAGTCGTCGACCGAGAGAGTGGGCGTGCCCATCGTAGTCAGAGATTTTGCAATTGGTAGCGATGAGCACATCCTCTTCGATTACGACTTCACGGTTGCAAGTGATCGTTACTCCATGCCCTAGAAAACTCCGGTCTCCGATACGCAGCGTGGGATGATCGCAGAATTTTCCCGAGGCGACGAAAAGGCTGCCGCTGAACCTCACATCGTCGCCGACATGGAGCGCGGTGTGGCCGCTGATATTGGGTAAAGCCACGAGTTGGATTCGCTTCCCAATCGTTTCACAGCGGCAGGCAAAGAGCGGTTGCACAATCAGAAACGCCTTCAACCGTCCCCAGAGCAACGGCAAACGAAAGCGCAGATCGTATAAAAACCGGCCGCATGGCTTCAGAGTGCGCGGTACCGGAAGATTCGCCGTCATCATCCGGCGAGCCAATTGTTTGATGAGTTTAAAAGAGGGAGTCTCGGCTCTCTTCACACGAAGAACGAACATTTCCAGGATGGATTCCATTGGGAACCTCCCCGAAGCGCATGGTGCCGCCCCGATGCCGCGCACAATATCACGTTTCGAGGGCAATGCAAGTAGATTTCCCGCCCCCCCAAATGCCTGCGGTGTGGGGCTGGTGTCGGTGACCTATGCCCGCGTTAACCGCTCAACTATGTCCCGATGCTGCGGGTACAGCGCACTCAACTGCTCGCGCTCGCCCATCTCGAAATCGTCAAAGTCGAATCCCGGAGCCACGGTGCATCCCACCAATGCAAACGATTTCCAATCCGCCACGTGCGATGCGAACCAGCAGCCTGCGCGGACCACCGCCTGCGGAACCTGCCCGGATTCCAAGTCGGTTCCCAGCGCGACTCTCGAGTACTTTCCGTCAGCGTCGATCACGTGCACGACGAGCGGCGCACCGGCGTAGAAGTGCCAAACCTCGTCGGACCGCAGCCGGTGAAAGCCGGAAAAGTTTTCCTTATCGAGCAGAAAATAGATCGCTGTCGAAACAGCGCGCGCTCCGGTGAACTCCGCTGGCAGAGAATGCTTAGGCAGCAGCAGGTCCGCCCGATATGTCTGCCGAAAAAAACCGCCTTCCGGATGTGGTTCGAGCCTTAACTTCTCAATCCAGTACGTGGCTTCTTTATTGGTCATTGCCAAAAAAACCTGAGCTCTACTGTGCGGCTGTTTCCGAATTCGGCGGCAGACTCTTGAACGCCGGATCTTTCTTCAACCGCTCCGGAAACGATGCTTCATATCCCGCGAGCCACGGGCAGATTCCATGATGCACCTTGGTGAATCCGAAGGCGCGCATCTCGCTCATCGCCTCTTCCGCCGACCAGCCTTCCTCCGCCATGCGATACGACGCCACGGCCATGCCGGTGCGATCGTCGCCCAACCGGCAGTGCACAAACACTTTCTTGCCAGGGTTGTCGCGAATCAACGTCAGAAATTTCGCGAACACCTCGTCTTTGGGAAACGGACAGCGCCACGGTAGCGAAACATACCGCATGCCGAGCTTTGTCACCATAGCCTCTTCGGTCTCGCTGCGGCCGCCGCGCATGTCTACAACAAATTCCACGCCCAGCTTCTTGAGTCCCTTGAGCGCGTCGACGCTGGGCACGCCGCCGCGATAAAGCGTGGGACTGACCTGCCCGAAATTCGGAATCCCCTTGGCCGCCATCTTGCTTCCGATCTTGCGCGCGTGGGCTGACGGGTGCTTCTCGGTCTGCTGCGGACTTGCGCCCACGCACGTCACCACCGAAAACATCAACGTCAGCGCGACAACCGGGAGAAAAGAAACTCTTGAGGTCATATTGAGTTGGATGCATTCGGGACGCGGAGCGGAGAGCCGCACTATTCTCCCGTGCCCATCATCACGATTGGCATCGTTGGCGAGGTCGCGCCCGCTTCGTTCTCGACGGTGATGGCGAAGGCTTTGGCCTCGGCCCCCCCAGGCAGCGGAGGATTCACCACGGTTGCGCTGCCATGCGCGTCGGGCTTGAAGACGCCGGCCGGAATCGGCGCGCCTTGCACCGGAATCAGCCACAACTCATAAGCCTTCTGTGGCGGCAGTGGCGGCAGGTTGTTCGCGATAAATAGCAGGCTGCTACGATTCCGCAGGTAGAATGCCTTGCCCTGCGGTTGCGGCGGCGTCTTCACCGAGACGAGCGAGACGAGCGTGACGCGCTGCACGTCGGAAGACGTGAGCGTCGCGACTACGTCATGAGCGTGCCCCAATTCCAATTCTTGCTGACTCGCCACATTGCGCCATGTGCTCACGTCGCTCCTCAGCGCCGCGTTCTCTTTCCACAACGATGCCGCGAACACCAGCACCGCGGCGGTTGCGGCCCATCCCAACAATCCCCACCAGGATTTTCGAGGGGGCACCACACCGGTTGCCCCATCCTTTCGCGTTTTTTGCGAAAGGGTGGGAGCGGATGCGGCCTCTTTCGCGACAGTATCGAGCAGTCGCTGCCGCACTCGCACCGGAGGGCTCGGACCCGCGGTCGAAAGAGCGAGCAGCGCACCGTCTCCGCGCAACTGTTCAAGTTCGAGCCGGCACGCCGCGGCCGCTCCCGTATCGCCGAGCACGCGCAACGCCGCCGCATACACGACCGACGCATAGCGGTCGTAGAGCTCCGCCAGGGCGCTCTGGTCGCCCGATTTCATGGCCGTTACCGTGGCCAGATCGGCCGGATGTCGTTCAGCACTCGGCAATGCTCTATGTCTCTTCCTCTATAAGGATACGTGCCAAAAGCTGCGCCGGATTGCAATCCGTTTCCACTCTCACAGCGTACTTAAGATGGGTTGCCCTGTTCCTCTCGCCCATGCGGGAGAAGTGTGCATCATGTCGGATTCTCTGTAAATGCTACTGGCTCAGCTTGATGGCTAGCTGGCGCTCGGGCTGCGTCATTTCGCCCCACAGCTTTTGCAAATCCGTTTGCACCGACTGGTTCTCAGGATCCTTTCGCAGCGCCAACGCGAACCAGCGATAGGCGGTAGGAAGATCGCGCGGCGTGCACAGTCCCGCGGAGTACAACGCACCCATCTCGATCATCGCCTTCGGATTCGCCTGGTCGGCTGCGGGCTTCAACAGGCGCATACCGCGGTCGCAATCCTGGCGGACGCCGCGTCCGTAAATATATTTCTGCGCTTCTGCAACATTGTCGATGCGCGGCTGCGCGATGGCCGCGGCTGGCTTGGCGGCGGGCGCACGTGCTTTCGGTTTTCCGGTCGGCGCTGGCGTCTCGGAATCTGTATCGGATTCTGAATCTGAATTCGAGTCAGGCGCGGTGGAAGTTTTCGCGGCGGGTGGCGGTGTCGCAGGCTTCGCCGCAGCCGGGGCCAGACCAGCGTCCTCACCCGCGGGAGGTGCGCTGCTCGGTGTTGCGCTCGCCGCAGGATTCGCGGGCGCAGTTGCCGGGGCAGTCGCGGAAGAAGGTGTCGTAGAAGAAGGATTCGCGGAAGAAGGATTTGCCGCCGAGGAATCGGTCGCGATGGGCAGTGTCGCAGGCTGCGCATTTTGCGGCGCAGGTGTTGCATGGTCCGCGTTTGCTGGCGCGGGAGGTGAAGCTGAGTCGGGCGCTTCTGTACTTTGCGCTGCCGGAGGTTTATTCGTGCTTCCCTTCAGCCAAGCAAGGCCCTGATCTTTGAATCGCAAATACCCAAAGCCAACCGCGAGAGCGAGCGCCAGCAGGATCAGGAAGAATTTCAGCGCGCCGCCGCTCCTATGCTCGTGATCATCCTCCAACAAATAATCAAGGCTCCGCCCACTTGGGGCCGAGTTCGGATCGATGCTCAGACTGCCTCGCCGCCGCGGTTCGGAGGACCCCGGCTGATTCAATCCCAAAAAAGACGGTCCGCTGATGGATGGCGTTTCTTCGGCAACCGGGGCAGGCCGGGCGGGCGCAGGGGCCACGGGCCTTACGGGAGGCTGAGGCACGGGCGCCGCAACTGATGCCGGCGGAAAGGACTGCGCTGGCGGAGCGGCATTCGGCGCGGCAGCCGCGGGGGCCTGCAACAGCGTGGCTCCGCACATTCCGCAAAAGCGGTTCGTCCCCGGGTTTTCATTTCCGCAGCGGGCGCAGCGCACCAAGCCTCCTCAACCTCTTATAGCTTACGATATCTTGGGAGTTCGATGCATCGCGTAGATCGAGGGAGTATCCGCAAAATGACTGCCATGGCCAGACTCAGCCGCCGACTCACCGCATGACCAAACGCCACTTCGCACCCCTTAAACTCAGCGTCAACGGACACACGCTTGAAGTCCATCGCATCGCGGCCAGCCAGGCGCATGCGCCGGAACTCGTCTTCCTTCACGAAGGGCTTGGATCCATTTCGCTCTGGAAGGACTTCCCTGCCCGCGTCGCCGGGGCCACGGGATGCGGCGTCACGGTCTACTCGCGCTACGGCAACGGACACTCCGATCCGCTGACTGAGCCGCGCAGCGTCCGCTACATGCACGACGAAGCGCTGCGTTCCCTGCCCGACCTGCTCTCGCAACTCAAGATTGAAAATCCAATTCTTGTCGGCCACAGCGACGGAGGATCCATTGCCCTGATTTATGCAGGCGCGCACGACAGCCTGCGCGGGCTCGTGCTGCTGGCACCGCATGTCTTCGTCGAGGACCTCAGCGTGTCGAGCATTGCCGAGGCCAAAGTAAAATTCGAAACCACCAACATGCCGGAAAAACTTGGCCGCCATCATCGCGATCCGGCGGGCACGTTCTGGGGATGGAACAACATCTGGCTGCATCCTGACTTTCGCCGCTGGAACATCGAAGAATATTTGCCGCGCATTACCTGCCCCATCCTCGCCATTCAAGGCGTGGACGATCAGTACGGAACCATGGCGCAGGTGCAATCAATCGCGCGCCAGTCCGCGGGCCTGGTCGAGATTCTCGCGCTCGCCGACTGCCGCCACTCCGCACACCGCGACCAGGCCGAGGCGGTGCTCGAAGCAATCACACAGTTCGTGGCCGTTGCGGGCGGGAACAAAAACAGTCGCCACGGTGTCTGAAACCAATGCCGCCTGGGGGTTCCAATGAAGACTCGCATGGTTGCATTCCTCCTCGTCCTCGTCTGTTGCGCCTCGCTGCCCTCCATCGCAGTCACGCCGTGCTGCGTGCGAGTAGCGGAATCTGTAACGCGAAACATGCGCGTCACCAAGGTCGATCCCAAATATCCTCCGGAAGCGCTGCAGGCCCGCGTCCAAGGCATGGTGCGCTTGCAGGTAAGAATCACGAAAGAGGGGAACGTCTACCGCGTAGAACTCGTCAGTGGACATCCTCTGCTCGCGCCTGCGGCGATCGAGGCTGTAAAACAATGGAAGTACAAACCGTATCTACTGAATGCCGAACCCATTCAGCTGGAAACGATCGTGCAACTGACGTTCACCCTGCCGAACGAACACGCTGGCAATGCCACCGTCACAGACTCTCCGCTCGATCCCGCGCCCCCGGCGAACGGGTCCCAGAACATTCGTCGAACAAACCCCGACACTACCAGCGCTGTGGGCGATGCTCCCCGTGTCCTACTAGGAAATGTTCCTTCCAGTGTGCGGGACAGCACCTATCTTCTGGGGCCTGTGTACAAATCGGTTCGCGTCTCCGAAGAAATAATGCGCGCCATGCGCATCCTAAAGGTCGATCCACTCTATCCGCCGTTGCCAAAAGGATCGCGGATTCAGGGTCAGGTAATTCTGAGCATCCGAATCAACCAGTCTGGAGAAGTGGTAAGCATCCGAACGATCAGCGGCGACCCCTTGCTCGGGCAGGCTGCGACAAACGGCGTGAAGCAATGGAAGTACCAACCGTATCTCCTCAACGGTGAGCCCATCGGAGTAAAGACCCAGGTCCACCTGAGTTTCACGCCGCCCGAAGAACAATCCGGCAAAGGTTTTGTCACAGATTCTCCTCTAGAACCAAAGTCCGAAACCATTGGGGTCGTAGGCGATATTCCCGGAGGCATTCCCTCAACTGACAGCAAAACAGCCACTGCCAGCCCAGTTCCAGCACTTGGAACGCCCCAGCGCGTCCGCGTTTCCTCCGGCGTCGAGCAGGGTCTGCTTGTCACGAAAGTCAATCCCGACTACCCGCCTGACGCGAAACAGCAGCACATTCAAGGACTCGTCGTGATGAAAGTCATCATCGGCAAAGATGGAAATGTCGAGAGCGCGGAACTTATCAGCGGCCACCCGCTCCTCGCGCCCGCTGCCCTCGACGCCGTCAAACAATGGAAGTTCAAGCCGTACTTGCTCAACGGGAATCCGATCGAAGCAGAATCGCAAATCCAAGTGAACTTCGATTGGTGAAATCAAAGCTGCTTCCTCTGTGAACCTCAGTGCCCCCCGTGGGTGAAAGGTTTGTAAGCCCAAACCAAAGTCACTCCCGCCCCCCGCCGCCCCCGCGATACATTCAAATCATCTCGTTGGAGAATCATGCGCCGTAAGAATCGCAAATGGGTGGCGATCGCCGTCGTGCTTTACCTGGGCGTGATGTACTCCGCCTTCCGCTGGTCCGTCGCACAGCGCCCCAAAGACGGCCCGATTCTCGAACACCTTCAAAACGAAGAGGTCCGCAAGTACAAAGAACGCCGCGCCGCCGAAGCCGCCGCGCTCGCAAACGCTGGACCTCAGCCCGGACAGTCCCGTCTCGACGCAGCCTCGCCCGCATTCTTCGCCGCACGCTACGACGCCACTCACGTCGTGTTCATGGTCGTCTCCGAAACCGAAGCGCGCTTCCCGACTGCGCCCGGCGGACGGCTCTCCGGCACTCCCACGCAAGTGGCCGCGCCGCCCAAGCCCTCCGCACCGCTCGCGGGCCTCGACGAGCTATGGGTGCCCGACTCGCACGCTCTGCATTTCTTCCCAACCATCATTCAGAAGACGCAGCCCGGCGATCAGTGGACGCTCAACGTCGCTCCCGATTCCACGGTGCCAGTCGCCATTGAACGCGCCGTCGTCGCCCCCACGGGATGTTCCCTCTCTCTGGGATTTCTCGCGTCGGTCGCGCCCGAATACAAAAGCACTTTCGCGCAATCGCCCCGAGAATATTTTGTCGTGCGCCACGCTGCGGTCGAAGCCGTCAATCCGCCGTCCGAATCGCGCATCGTCGAACTTCCGCACGGCACGCTCGCCCCTGCCGTCTCGCAACAAATTGAAGATCAACTCACCGCACGCATGAAAGAAGAAGTCGCGAAGATTGACGCGCGTCTGCTTGCCAACGCGGCCAGTCCGGGTGCAACGGCCGGAGACTCCCCCCTCGGCAGCGCGCGTCCGCGCCTGAAAGAATGGATCCACGTCGACCGCGGCCTGGTTCGCGGCGAGGGCAAACTCGACTACGACTTCCGCGGATTCCGCCTCACCCCCGACGCCGCTCCGCGCCTCTTCGTTCGCGCCCGCTGGACTCTCGCCGGCGCTCCCGTGTTTCTGATGACGGTGTGGTTTCGCGCCGACATACCGAAGCAAGATGGGCCCAAACAAGACGCGCCCCAACCCGAACCGAATGCAACGAAGCCCAACCCAAAAGGTTCCGACATAATAGTCGTTCTCCTCTCGGCCGATTCCAGTTGGTCCACCACCCTGCGCGAGGCCGAGCACTCTGGTTCCTTGGGAGACAGCCTCGACTTTCAATCCGTGCTCAACGAATTCGACGCCGACCACAACGGATGGGCGGAGCTCCTCATCCATTCCAACGAAGGCCCGTCCTCCACCATCGCACTCTATCTCTACACCGACCTCGGCCTCGTGCCGATGAAGACCCCGTTCCGCCGCGCAGACTCTTCCCTCGACGCCTGCCTCGACCCGTAAACTCAGGTCAAACCCTGCGCCGCGCGAGCACCCTGATACGCGCACCCTTCACTTGCACTGGAGTTAACTAGGATTTTGGGACTCTAGTCCGAACCGCCATCACCGCCACGTCGGCGTATCGACCCGTTTGCCGAACACCGCAGCACTTTCCTCGGACTTCGTCATTTCGATGATTGACGACAGATTGCACTGATGATCGATTAATTCCTTCGCCGCCAACTTGGCCAAGCCCTGAATCCGCGTCAGCCGATCTACGCATTCCGCGTCCTGCTGCTCCGCCTTCTCCTTCAGCAAATCACACAAGCCGACAATGGCCGTAAGCTTGTTCACTACGTTGTGCGCCAACAAACATGCGGGCTGATGTGCTTCCTCGTTCGACGGCATTTCTCACAACCTCTCTCGCCCTACTGCCGTGATCTTGACACCGTGTTGCATTTCGCAATGTGATTGCAATCACACTGTTTCAATTACGAACGTCGATGTTCCAAATTCTTGTCAAGCCCCCATAAACGCCCTTTTCTCCGCATCCCACTGATTCCAACCCAGAAATAATCCTCGAAAAATGTCCACTTTACCCCCTCCAACTTGATATTCTGAATATAGAGAGAAAAAAGGCGCAGCCTTCAGGGTTGCGCCTTCTCTTTTGGGGGACGCTCCGAGATCGGTAAAACTTTTCTTAGCGCACTTAGCGGTCCAATGCTCTTGCAATAGTTGGCACACGCGCCCAACAGGAAATTGTTTCACCCATGAGCCGTAAACGTTCCCAGCCCGACGCCCGCCAGCGTCGCGCCGAAGAACCGCTTCACCCTCATCTCATCGCCCCCACCAACGACGCCCCCAAAAAACTTTCTCTCCACCGCCAGCGCCGGGCCATCGTCCGCCTCATCGCCACCAAACTCCAATCTCCTTACGATCGCGAACTCACCACCAAGCGTCGCGGAGAACTCGCCGAACTCGCTTTCATGCTCTGGGCCACCACTCTCGGATTCGCCGTCTGCAAACCCTACGGCGACAGCGAACGCTACGACTTCATCACCGACTCGCACGAGTCCGACCGCATGCCCAAACTCTCCCGCGTCCAGGTCAAATGCTCCACCCAAATCGTCGACGGACTCTATCGCGTCAACGCCCACCGCCGCATCAACGGACGCGCCGTCCCCTACAAACTCACCGAAGTCGATTTCATCGCCGCCTACATTCTTCCCGAAGATACCTGGTACATCATTCCTCTGGCGGACATCCTCGGCCAAACCAGCCTCCTCTTCCGCGGCAAAAAAGATCCCCGCCCCAACCCCTACGCCCTCTACCGCGAAGCCTGGCACCTCCTCCGCGACCCCGACGGCATAGAAATTGTGTGAAGACCACGAGCGCGATCGCTTGGGAGACCATGGTCGGACTGTTGCAAAGTCTGACGGGCGTCATCCCGCAGCTCGGGAGATCCCCTCGGCCCGCGAAGAAAACCGCGGGCTCTCGGGATGACGCCTTCTTGGAATGTTGGAAAGTTTAAGGGGCGTCATCCCGAAGCGCCCCGCGCTTTCACCAGCGGGGCCGAGGGATCTCCCGCGCAACCGCTCTCTCCACTCGTCGGAAGACGCAGGCGGGTGCCCCGTTTCTCGCACGCCCTTTGCGCGAAAGTGGGGATTTTCGCCCGAATTATGCACAAATTGTCATTCCGACCGAAGCCCGAGCGAACGCGACGGCGCAGAGGAGGAACCTGCTTTCCCCGCAGCTCACGATGCTCACGGAGGGAGGGACGGAGGGAAAAACGCCGGAAGCACCCACCCGCCAGCCGCGAAGCGGCGGTATGTAATAGCCCGGCACGTAAGTGCCGGGTAAGTCGAGAGGATAGAGACCAAGTCCCGCGGGGACGACACACGGTTGCACGAACGGGCCAGATAGTTGGACAAATGTGCCAGAGACAATGTCTCTCGCCAATGCGTAAATATGCCCTGTCTGCAAGGGCCGAACACTTCCAGGGCATAGCCGTTAAACAATCTAAGAGGACTATAAACATGCGCTATATCTGCGCCGTACTGTTCTGCCTTATCGCGTCCAGCTTTTCACTCGCCCAGGAGACGCGGGCCGATCTGTTCGGTGGCTACTCCTTCTCAACATCGATACAAACGGTCTTACTTCACGTCAGAGTGCGAACGGTTGGGAGGCGGCTATTTCCGGCAACTTCAATAGATGGTTCGCTGTGGAAGGAGACGTGAGCGGATATTACAAGAGTTACGGCATAGACCTGACGAGCACATCAAACGCTTGCGCTTACTTCGGTGGCTGTTCGGCGACGGTCAAGATAACTGATTACGCATTCGTCGGCGGTCCCCGAATCAACTTTAAGCCCATCTTCATACACGCATTATTCGGTGGTGATCATCTTACTGGAACGGCTAAAGCTACAGTTTCTGGCGTGTCGGCAAGCATATCTGAGTCGCAAGATGGCGCAGGCGGAATGGCGGGGGGCGGCGTACAGTGGAGAGTCTCAGGACCGTGGTCTGTCCGCGCATCGGCTGACTACATCTTCAGTAGGCATCGCACTTTCGGCGGTCCATCTTTTACTCAAGATAATTATCGCGCTGGAGTCGGCATCGTCTACAGCTTCGGGAGGGCCCGGCGAGACGCTGCACCGCCGCAGCCAAATCCTGTCCACGTCCGAGCGCAGACTCCGTCAACCCCGCGAACAGTTGCGCCATCAACTTCCGGCTCGGGCGTGAATATTGCTTTGCTGGGTGTAATCGTAGGCGTTGGCAGAAGTACCGGAGCCGAGATAAACGACGTAACTCCAAACAGCGTTGCTTCCCAGGCCGGACTGCATGTCGGTGATGTAATCAACGCGGTCGACGGGAAGCCCGTAAAGAACCCGATGGAACTGGCAGCAGAGCTTGCGGGCCACGTTGCAGGGGATAAAGTGCGCTTAGGGTTCATGATTCAGGGCGCATGGCAGTCGGAAACCAACGTCCAACTGGCCTCTACTCGCTGATCGATGTGTTCCCCCAAAGGAGGGGGAGTTAAGCCGTGTTACCCACCTACGTTCGGGTCCGGATATCTGACGCCGCCCGCCCGAACGGCCTCAAAGCCGCTTTGATTTTCCGAAGCAATTGAGGCTGAGCAGTTGGGCATTTCTATCCCAGCGGGCCAGCGTGCGGTTGAGGGTGACGGTGTCTCTCCACCATGGCAAAGAGGGATACTTAGACAAAAGTATGGGCGATTCATCTTGCTGAAATAAATAAAGAGCTGATGCTCCGGATGCATTTACGAGGAGCCAGCTATTCACTCGGCCAAAGGGAGGTGCGACGATGTCGACAACATTATCGATCGGGTGCATTCGCAGGAATTGAAGTCCTCGTTCTTTCGTCAAGGTATATTGCCTGAGGACGCGCCGATCGCTCACAAGCAGACTCGTACTTCTGAACGCCATACTTCCGCATTCAGGCGATTCTATTTCGTTGACTTTCCCGATGCGCTGCAGGGTTCTGGAGAAGACCTCGAGGCCACGAGGGGTCAGAGCATAAATCAGGCCAGCCGCAAGTACGGCATCGTAGATCGGTGCCTCATTGCAGCACGGGTTTTGCGCGCCCGAGTTGACTCCCACGGGAAAGAATCCCTGATCGCCGAATCCGAGCAGCCCTCCCTGAAAAGGAAGTAAGCCATGCCAGCTTTGAGCGGGGATGCGCGAAGCTAGTACCGGGATGTAGGGATTGCCTATGTCATACCCAATAAGATTGCCAGTGCTCAGCACGAAAATCATTGGGCGGTTATTGAAATTGCAAGCGAAGATATTTTTCGTCTCCGCAGGGATGGGAACCTGCGACATACACATAAGCAACCGCTGAGTTACCGAAAAACTTCGATCATGCAGAGGGATTGATTGCCGTTGCGGCTGGATATCTTGAGGTTTCGCGTCGAGGCGAGAAAGGTCCAGGTCCTTTGAGCGGACGGGATCGGTCAGGGCAGTAAGTTGCAAAGGATAATCTGCGTGAGCGAAGGCGGTTTCTATATCCGCAAAACCAGATTCTGATACCAACACCGGCGCTCCCGCCGGCATACCTTGAATCTCGATCTCGTAAAATTGGAAAACCTTCTGATCGGGTCCTGGGTCTACGCTCCAAGGGACACGATACTTCAGGTAATAGTCGAACCAATTTGTGACGTGTTCCTTGCAACGGCCTTCCTGCGCGAGCAGTCCATCGATCATAAAATCAATCGCCCCCTGACTGAGGGGAGGGACTGGTCCTAGAGAAACCAAGCGAGTGCCGCCGGAGGTAGCAATCAGCAACTGGCACGGATAGGGCGCTTCGTAGTAGCTTGCCCCTGGACAATGGAGATTGACGTCGATTTCAAGAGGCGATTGCTGGCCTTGCACGGTGATGGCATTGTCGAAAAGATGCTGCGGGTCGTCGATGGCCACGACGTAAAAAAGGTAAACGGGAGCGGGCCCTTGCGCGGTAACTGTGATGGTGGCGCTCAAACTCGCTCCACTCTGGGGATTGGCGGCGAACTGCTGAATGGTGGACGGTCCCAGCGAGGCGCACGGAACAGAGGGTATCTCCCAGTGGAATGCATCTTCAATCGCAAATTCAGCCTGCGCAGTGCCGAGAGAAGCCGTTGTCATTTGGCCTGTCAGCAAGATGCCGTCATCGAGCGCCATAACTGACGTCATACTCAGGGTACCGAGAGGCGTGGAAATACTCTGGAACGTTTTTTGGCAGATCAACTCTGTCGATGACACCGACGTGCACTTGGGTGGGGCGGGTATCGGGGGTTGAATGGAGCCTTCCAGATACATCAGCGTCCCAAGTCCGGCGAGGGCGCCGGTAATCGGGTTGAGCAGGCTGGTCAGCCAGGGCATGATCAGGTCTGCACCGAATCCAATGGTTGCGCCGAGTACGGCAGCGGCAATGTCGCAGGCCCCGGAGGAAGTGTCCCACGAGAGGTGAGAATCCGATGTCAGAACATTGGGTGTGTCGACGCGCAATTCGGAGCGCACCTCGACATCAGCCCAAACCGTGCATAGTGGCGTATCAACATTGCCGCCGAACGTGCTGGTCACCGCAGGCGTCCCTTTGTCGTTGGAATATTGGCTGGATATTCCGCTTACTAATTGGAACTGTGAGTTGGGATGCTTCTGAAATCCTTCATCAATCTGCTCCTTGGTATTCTCCTCGATGACGTTGTGATCCAGGAACACTCCCCAAGGCGCACCCTGGAGGTGATCGGGCAGGTTTCCATTGAAGTAATCCTGCCAAATCGAAGGGTCCGCTGCGGTCCCTCCGCCCATTTCCTGGCGAAAGGAAAGCCTTGTGAGCGCGGGATCGAAAGACATCCCTGTATTGATTACAACGGGGTTCGCGAATGCGTGGCTTGCGAGCCCAAGAGTGGAGCCAAGGTAGGGAGCGTGGGTCTGAATCACCGAGCTTAGCTGGTCCGCAAGAGCTGAAGGACTAATTCCAAAAGGAAGAAGTGGATGAGATATGGGATCGATCCGTTCGAAAGAGACGCTTAAGCGATCCGTCAAAGAAGCAGGTTCGTCCGGCTGCGAGGAATAGTAGACCTCTCCGTACTGCACCAAGAAATAAATGTTAGTGCTCGCGGCATAGAGGTTAGCCGGCGGGTTGTTGGGATTCGCTTCAATGTCCGCCAAGTCAGCAACGTAAAGCACAACCGGTTGAACCAATAGAAGCTGGGTAGCTGTGTCGTCTTCGTACTCAATCCCGTAAAGATCCTGATTGTAGTAAATCGGTTCCTGTGAAGACCCACCCTTCTCAAGCCGGTTGGGAGGAAATTCCACGTGATCAATTATGAGCGTATGACCGTCGATTTCAAATTGCTGGGAAAAATCGATCTTTTGTGTTTGCAACCATTGCAGCGCGGCGTCGAGGAACGTCTGTGCCGCAATCTGAAATTCGATAAACACGGAATGACCTCCATATCTTGGCCGGATCTGAGCCGCCAGCTTATTCTTTCGCCGGGGGAAAGGGCAAATTCGGGCGGTGTAAGGGGTGGCAAGAGCACGCGCCACGCTCTGGCCACCGGGAACGCGCCGTGATCCTCGACCTGATCGCTTTACGCTCTCCAATCCCCCGTGATATTCTGTAACCGTCACAATGACAAACGATTAAAGACAGGAGTGCACCAGGCAAGTGTTAGCCAGAGAGCACAAAAAATCCCTCATCGACCAGTACGGGACGCATCCGAGCGATACGGGCAGCCCTGAAGTTCAAATCGCCCTACTTAGCGAACGTATCGGCCAGTTGACGGAGCACTTCAAGACGCACCAGAAAGACCACGGCTCGCGCCGCGGCCTTCTCATGCTGGTCAGCAAGCGCCGTAGCTTGCTCGACTACCTCAAGAAATACGATTCCGAGCGCTACAAGACTGTCATTACCAAACTCGGCATCCGCAAGTAGGCGAAAAACCAGGTTTCAAAGTTGCAGAGTTTCAAGGTTTCAAAGTTAACACCTTGAAACCTCGAAACCTTCGAAACCTTGAAACCTTGCCCTTTCTGAGCATCCGCCTCCGATGAGGCGGTCAGCATCGAGGATTTCTCCACACGTGCGTTTTTCAAGCGCAACCATTATTTCCACCCGCAGTCGCACACGTCCAAGTGTGTTGCCGCCCGAGGAAGTACCCGTCTCCATTTCAAGCACACGGGAAGCGGTTGCTCCTAGCTCATCGCCCATAGCTCAACGGCTCACAGCTGTCCTCAAAGGATCACACCATGAAACCAGAAGCAACTAGCGTTACCGTTCACCTCACCGGCGGCAAAGAAATTTCATTTGAAACCGGAAAGCTCGCCAAACAGGCCCACGGCGCCGCCGTTGTCCGCCTCGGCGAAAACGTTGTTCTCGCCACCGCCACCGCCAATGCCGATCCTCGCGAAGGCATCGACTTCTTCCCTCTTACCGTGGACTACCGCGAGTACACCTATGCCGGCGGACGTTTCCCCGGAGGCTTCATCAAGCGCGAAGGCCGCATGAGCGAGCGCGAAGTGCTCACCAGCCGCCAGATCGATCGCCCCGTTCGTCCCATGTTCGCCGAGGGATTCAAGTGCGAGACCCAGGTCATCGCCTTCGTCCTCTCCGCCGACAGCGACAATGATCCCGACGTCCTCGGCATCAACGGCGCATCCGCCGCCCTTACCATTTCCGATATTCCCTTCCTCGGCCCGCTCGGCGCAGTCCGCGTCGGCTTGGTGAACGGCGCGTTCACCGTCAATCCGACCTACAACGAGATGCGCGAGAGCCTGCTCAACATCATGGTCGTCGGTACCTCCGACAGCATCGTGATGATCGAGTCCGGCGCAAAAGAAGTCAGCGAAGACACGGTCCTCGATGCCATCGAGTTCGGACACACCGAGATCAAGAAAATCTGCCAGGCCCTCAACGAACTGCGCGACAAAGTCGGCAAGCCGAAGCGCAAAGTCGAGCCCCCGCAATTCGATGACGCGTATTTCAACGACCTGAAAAAGAAAATCGGCGCCGATCTGACCGATGCCCTCGACACCAAGAAGCATCCCAAGGCCGAGAGCTACACGCTGGTCAAAGAAATAAAGAAGAAGCTGCAGGCAAAGTTACCGGAAGACGATGAAGAAGCGGAAGCAAAGTTGAAGCACTACTACGAAGTGCTCCGCGAACGCATCTTCCGCGAAGCCGTCATCAACCAAAAACGCCGCCCCGATGCTCGCGCCTTCGACGAAGTCCGCGAAATCTGGATCGAAGCCGGCGTCCTTCCCCGCACCCACGGCAGCGCCATCTTCACCCGCGGCGAAACCCAAGCCCTGGTTACCACAACCCTCGGCACCAGCGACGACATGCAGCGCCTCGAGGGATTCGAAGGCGAAGCCAAAAAACGCTTCATGCTCCACTATAACTTTCCGCCGTTTTCGGTGGGGGAGGTGGGGTTTATGCGCGGGGCGGGTCGGAGGGAGATTGGGCACGGGGCGCTCGCGGAGCGAGCGGTTTCTGCTGTGTTGCCTAACGAAGAGAAGTGGCCTTATGCGATGCGCGTCGTCTCGGACATTTTGGAGTCGAACGGGTCGTCGTCGATGGCTACGGTTTGCGGGGCTTCGATTGCTTTGATGGATGCAGGTGTTCCGCTGAAGGCTCCGGTTGCTGGCGTTGCGATGGGGCTGGTCAAGGAGGGCGATCAGTATTCGATCCTCACCGACATCGCGGGAGCGGAGGATCATTACGGCGACATGGATTTCAAAGTCGCCGGAACGAAAGACGGGATCACCGCGCTGCAGATGGATATTAAAGTTGCGGGCATCACTTCGCAGATCATGCGCGAGGCGATGGAGCAGGCAAAGCGTGGACGGATGCACATCCTGGGGAAGATGGAAGAAGTCATCACCTCGGGACGCGAGAAGATTTCCGATTACGCGCCGCGCTTCTACACGGTGCAGATTCCAGTCGACAAGATTCGCGATCTGATCGGACCGGGCGGGAAGATGATCCGCTCGATCGTGGAGCAGACCGGAGTGAAGATCGACGTGGAAGATTCCGGACTGGTCAAGGTGGCGTCGAGCGATCAGCAGTCGGCCGCGAAGGCGCTGCAAATTATCGGCGACATCACGGCGACGGCGGAAGTCGGCAAGACTTATCTCGGCAAAGTGACGCGGCTGGCGGATTTCGGCGCGTTCGTCGAGATTCTGCCGGGAACCGACGGTTTGCTGCACATCAGCGAAGTGGCCGAGCATCGCATTGCCGATGTGCGCGATGAACTGAAGGAAGGCGACCAGGTGCTGGTGAAGGTACTGGCGGTGGAAGGCAACCGGATCCGGCTCTCGCGCAAGGCGATTCTGAAAGAGCAGCGCGCGAAGATGGGTGGAGGAGAAGCGCCTCCGATGGCGGCTCCAGCAGCGGCTGTCGAGGGCGAGCCTCTTCCTGCGGGCACAGTGGTGATTGAGGGCGGCGGGGACTTCCCTGACGAGCCTGATTCCGAACCGAACTTTAATCGCGATGGTCCTCCGCATGTGAGCAGTGGCGGCGATCGTCCTCCGCGCAGGGATGGCGGTGGAGATCGCGGACGCGGTGGCCGGGGTGGCGGCGGTGGCGGTGGCGGTCGTGGACGCGGGCGCGGCGGTCGTCCCGGTGGTGGAGGGGGCGGCGGACGGCACGGCGGGCACGGCGGCGGTGGTCGGCACTAAGACCTTTCGCCACGGATTTGCACGGATCTTCATGGATAAGGCTGCTACTTCATGTAGCGGCCTTTTCTTTTTAGGGTGAGAGAAGCTTTAGCCACAGAGGGCACTGAGGTTCACGGAGGAAACCCACTGCGGCCAAAGTCTCACCCGGTTGACCGCGTGCCGAAAGAGAAACGGCCGACAGTGGCCCCGTGCGATGACTTGTCCAGCACGGCTTTTCGTGGCATACTTTGTCTCCCCGATCGAGAAAGTCCAACCTCGATGGTTCCCCTGGCGATGTCCCAGATTTCTCAGGCTTCCGTTTTACAGACTCCCTTGTCGAGTGTCGCAACCGAAAGCGCGAGTTGCCTTGCAAGGGGTGTGGGCGGACGGATTCTGAGAATGATCCTGCGGGTGGCGATCCTCAAGCAAGTGTCTTAACCGGGCTCGGACTCTCAGTAGCCTCCGGAGGTTCGACCTCAGGCACCGTAACCGCGGGAGGGACGACCACGTACAACCTGGTGATCGGCGGAACCGGAGTCAGTGGTACTGCAACGATCACGTGCTCCGGCGCGCCGGCGGGCGCGACATGTTCGGTACCGAGTACGGTGACTCTGAGTCCAACATCGGTATCGCCGCTGACCATCACGGTAACAACCACAGCCCGGACGTCGGCAGTGTCGACGGGACCCACGATAAAGATCTGGGCCATGCTGGTGTTTGGGATGCTTGTCTGGCAGGGCGCCCCACGCAAAAGGCGGAAGAAAAGGTGGATCGATTTGCTGCCCATCATGGCTCTGATTGTGCTCTGCTCGTGCGGCGGAAGCGGCGCCAGTACTCACGGGGGTAATGGCACTCCACCGGGACAATACACTCTGCATGTGACTGCCTCTTCGGGATCGAACAGCGAATCTGTTTCGCTAAGCTTGAGGGTGCAGTGAGTTGTGCTTCGGGGTAAGCGAAACCAGGCGGCGGCCTTTTCTTTTTAAGGCGAGAAAATCTTTAACCACAGAGGACACTGGGGATCACGGTGGAAACCCACACCCAGCAAAATCTTGCGGCGGGGGGAGACGGTTATTCGCGGCGCAGGGCGGTCATGGGATGGATGCTCAAGGCCCGGCGGGCCGGGATATAACACGCCAGCAGGGCCACGGCAGCGAGCAACAACGCCACCCCAATCAGTGTTGCGGGATCGGTCGGCTTTACTTCGAAGAGCAGGCTGACCATCATCCGCGTAAGCGCCAGGGCCCCGGCGAGCCCGAGCACGATCCCCAGCATTCCGAGCTTCACTCCGTCCCTCATCACGAACTGCAGGACATCGCGATGTTGTGCGCCCAACGCCATGTAGACTCCGATTTCGTGCGTGCGTTGATTGACGCGATACGCAACCATGCCGTAGATGCCCACTCCGGCCAGCGCCACTGCCAGCGCGGCAAAGCTCCCCAGCAGCAACATGTTGAAGCGCTGCTCCGCAACCGAGACCGCCAGCAGATCGTCCATCGTTTGAATTTCGCTCACCGGAATCTGGCTGTCCAGCTTCCACACCTGCTTTTTCACATCCTCGACCAGCCCTGCTTCCGGAACTCGCGTCCGGATCACCAGCGTCATCCATTTCCGCCATGCCTCGTTATTCTGGCTGAACGGAGTGTAGAGGGCGGGATCCACTGGCTGGTTCAGTCCGGAATGCTTCACGTCAGCCGCAACGCCAACGATAGTCATCCAGTCGTTTGGGTCGTCAGCTCGCGCCCAGTTAATTCGGCTTCCAATTGGGTTCTGCCCGGGTAGAAGTTGCCGCGCGAGCGTCTCGTTGACGATCGCCACGCGCGGTTGTCCTTCGCGGTCCATCGCGCCGAAGTCGCGCCCCGCGCGAAGCGGAATCTGCATCACGCCGAAATACTTACCCATCACCGATAGCACTTGCACCATTGGTTCGGCTCCCGCGGCAGGCGGCGCTTGTCCGTCGATTACTACGCGATGGGCTACATAATTTCCCGCCAAGGGAAGGTCGGTGATCATCGCCGCCTCGACCCCGGGAAAGGCGTTAATCCGCCCGAGCAACTCCTGGCGGAAATTCGTTTGCATAGGAATTTTCGGATAGCGCGTTCCCGGCAGCTGAAGGTACATGGTGATCACGTTCGCCGGATTGAATCCCGGATCGACGGATCGCAGGTGCAGAAAGCCTTTGATCAGCAATCCCGCGCCCGCCAGCAGAATGAGCGCCAAGGCAAGCTCCGCGGTCACCAGGAAGCTGCGCAAGGGACTGCGCCCAACGCCCGTGGCCGTGGTGCGGGCGTTCTCCCGCAACGCTTCCGCCATATCGCCGCGTGACGCCGACCATGCTGGCATAAGTCCGAACAGCAAGCCCGTCAGCAGCGAGATGGCGAATACGAACGCGAAGACCCGCGCATCCATGGGAATTGCGTCCAGGCGGCGTAGTTCCTCCGGTTTCAATGCCAGCAGCAGCATTGTGCCTGCCTTTGCAGCCACCAGTCCCGCTGCTCCGCCGACCAGCGCCAACAAGGTGCTCTCGGTCAGCCTTTGACGAATCAGGCGGCTATTCCGTGCGCCCAGCGAGGCGCGTATCATCAGCTCGCGCTGGCGTGTTACGGCCCGAGCCATCAGCAGCATCGCGAAATTCGCACAGGCAATCAGCAGCACCAGCCCCACCGCCCCAAAGAGAACCAGCAGCGCTGGGCGCACATTCCCCACCAGAAACTCGTGCAGCGGCATCAGTACAGTACCGCGCTCCCTCTCCGTGTCGGGAAACGCCTCGGACAGTTGGCGGTCCGCCTGTGCGATCTCTGCTTGTGCCTGCGCAAGAGTTGCGCCAGGCTTCAGCCGCCAGTAGGTGTGCATGAAATGCACGCCACGCTCGGGAGCTGCCTCGGGATATCCCGTCCACAACGAAACGAAGACATCTGCCAGCTCCCTCGGTAAAGTGAAATTTCTCGGCATCACACCAATCACGGTGAAACTGTTGTCACTCAAGCGGATCGCTTTGCCCAGAACATGAGGGTCGGCGCCCATAAAGTCCCGCCAGAACGGATAACTCAGTACGACATTCGGTGGCCCTCCTTTCACGTCTTCAGCAGCAGAGATCCATCGGCCCAACATCGGCTGAACCCCAAGTGTCGCAAACAGGCCCCCATCCACATAGGCGCCGTGCACGCGCACCGGCTCACCGTTGCCCGTGAAGTCCATGGGCGAGATATTAATTCCACCGCTGCTCGCAAAGGAGTTGGTCTGGCGCTGCATGTCCTTAAGATTGGGCAGTGCTTCGTTTTGCCGCGCCGCCAGCAACTCCTCGGCGTGGGGATATGGAAGTGGATTCAGCAAAACCCGATTGACCACGCTAAAGATTGCAGTGTTGGCGCCGATCCCGAGTGCGAGCGTCAGCACAGCGCAGGCCGTGAACGCGGGTGAATTCAGCAGCGTGCGAGCGCTGTAATGCAAGTCTTGCACCAGCGTCTCAACCAAGCTGACGCCGCGAGCTTCGCGGCATTCATTCTTGACCTGGTCGAGTCCGCCAAACTCCAGCCGCACACGACGCCTAGCCTCGGCTTCGCTCATTCCCGACTTCACATATTTGTCGGTCTGTTGTTCGACATGAAAACGCAGTTCGTCATCGAGTTCGTTCTCTGCGGCAGGGTGCCGCAATAAGCTGCGCAGCCGGAACAGTAAGTCGTGTAGCATCACGCGACCTCCTAGGCAGTTTCGAGTATCTGGCTCACGGCTGCCGTCAGCTTCCGCCAGGCGTCCTGTTCGATCTCGAGCTGGCGGCGTCCTGCTTTGGTGAGCTCGTAGAACTTTGCTTTGCGATTGTTCTCTGAAGTACCCCAGCGGGCTTTGATCCAGCCGCGGCGCTCCAGGCGATGCAGCGCCGGATAGAGCGAGCCCTGCTGCACGCGCAGCACATCGCTGGAAATCTGTTGAATACGCTCGGAAACCGCCCAGCCATGCAACGGCTCCAGCGAAAGGGTGCGCAGGATTAGCAGGTCCAGCGTGCCCTGCGGAAGATCAATGGATCGGGATGGCATCAGTCTCCCCTGCTACTTCTACATGAGATTACGACATCTTCTGTAGGAGTACAAGGGGAACGATACTAAAACCTTTTGCCACGGATTGGCACGGATCTTCGCGGATAAAGCTGCTACTTAAGGTGACGGCGTTTTCTTTTTAGGGTAAGAAGAGCTTTAACCACAGAGGGCACAGGGGAGCACGGAGGAAACCTTCACTGAGGGGGGCGACGGGCGTGGTATAAGATTTGGCGGCGGTTGGGGTGAAATTTTGAGTGCTGGAGAAAAATCGAGATGAGGAAGAGTGGGATTGCGGTGTTGGTGATGTTGTCGGCGATTGCGGTTGCGGCTGCCCCGGCGGCATGGAAGGTCGTGACCGACCGGAAGAAGACGTGTCAATATTCCGTTCCGGCGGACTGGACGCTGGATTCTCTTCTTGTTGGTACTGCGATTTCTGCCGACAAGAAGGATAACGCGGTGATTCATGGCAACCCGATGTCACTCGCGGATATAAAGCCGACAGTGCGGGAGATGATTCCTCCAGATAAGGTGATTGAGGATAACGGGAAGCGGTACTGGTATTCGTATAAGCATTTGGCGAACGCAAGCGATCTGCCGGGGACGAACTGGTATGTGGCCGTGGTGGTACCGAGCGGAGTTTGCGCAGCGCAGGTGAGTTTCAAGGATCCGGGGGCGGAGAGTGTGATGAAGCAGATTGTGGATTCGATTGGGGCGGCGAAGTAAGGCGCCACGGATTTTCACGGATTGTCACGGATAAGGCTGCTGCTGAATGTGGCGGCCTTTTCTTTTTGGGGTGAGAACGGGTTTCACCACAGAGGGCACGGGGGAGCACAGAGGGAAATCGCCTGCGTCTTCGTTCTTCATTTTCTTCTTCTTCTTCTTCTTCTTCTTCCTCGAAATTTTTTTCTTGGTGGTGGGCAAGAAATGCTCGGCGGCGGTCTGGCTCGGTGTGGGGTGGTCTATTCTTCCGGCTACAGTGTCTGCTGTAGGGCGGGAGAAAACATTCCTGAGACGGGCTCGCTGGATTGCCTGACATTCGTTGTTAAGACTTTTGGATTCAACGCGCGACGCTTCGAGAGGACGGCGGAAGGGATGCGATGGCAGGCGGTTTGCTTATGTCTCCACACGAGCCGGCACTGGCTCCTGGAGGAATTTGTGAAGAAACGGATGCAATCACTCTCTTTTCTTGCCACCCTGGCAGTCGCGATCGGAATGATCTCCTGGGGCAGCGCGCTCAACGCACAAACGACACCGAGCGATCAGCAGCAGCCGCAGACGCAGCAGCCAAGCACGGATACCCCGCCCGCGGCGCAGCAGGCTCCGCAGCAGGCTCCGGATCAGAGCCAGGCTCCGAGTTCGAAGGAGTCGATGCCCGCGGCGACCGACAGCAAAGTGTTCTCAGGCACGGTCGTGAAACAGGGCGACAAATATGTGCTGCAAGACGACTCCGGAAAGACCTATGACATTGACCATCAGGATGAAGTGAAGAAGTTTGAAGGCAAGCGAGTGCGAGTGCAGGGCACGCTGGACGACAGCGGAAAGAAAATCCTGGTGAAGTAAGTTGACCGATCTCACCATAGAAGGCACGGAGGACACCTGGGCAAACCGCTCCGTGGACTCCCGTGCCTTCTTGGGTTGAGAGTTGCTTGCTGGATTCCCGTACTGCTCAGATTCTGATTCGCTCTCGGGCTGGGCCCATCTTAGCTGCGACGAAAAGCTTTTAACCGCTAAGATCGCTTAAGGAATTCGCTAAGCGCGCTAAGAAAACCTTTTGGGCCCGAGAGCAAACCTGAACCGCTATTCGGATTCCCTGCTACTTGATTCGTTCTGCAATCGTGAGGATCCAGCCTTCGGGATCTTCGAAGGCGAATTCGCGCATGCCGTAGAACTGGTCTTTCAGCGGCATGGTGATTTTGGCGCCGCTTTTCTGGACGGCCGCCAGGACCTCTTCGATTCCGTGCACCTCAATGAATAGCGTGAGGCTCCCGCCGATCGGTTTGGCGCCGAGCGCGGGGTAATCTTCGGCGACGGTCTCGTGGTCGTTGAAGAAAATCTCCACGCTGCCGGATGTGACTGAACCGAAGACGTAAGGAGGTTGTTCGGGGACCGTGATGGCCGGCTGGAAGCCGAGAACGGTTTTGTAGAACTGCATGCTGGCGGCGACGTCGCGGACGACAAGGTTGGGCGTGAGTTTCTGGAATTGCATGAGAGTCTCCTTGTGAATTGGCTGAGGTGGGCGCGGGCTGATGCTTCGGAGGCGCGGCGCACACCGGGGTTGTGTGCTCGCAACGCCTCCATCCACGATCCTTGCGAGGGGAACGCAGGTAGGGCCGCCTCATTTTCAGTGGCGCTGCCGACTGGCTAGCGCGCGGGGCCCGCGAGGTACGGGAAAAAGAATAGCACGGGCGTCAAGGGGGATGGGATTGACGCGTTCTAGTTGGGAGTTGGGTCGGAAGTCATGGCGGGCTTGGCGCCGCCGTTTTTGTTGGGCTTGCCGTAGTTGGGATTTCGCTTTTTGCAGATGGCGATCGTCTGGGGATCGATGTGGGGCAGAGGGAGGCTGGCTTTTCTTCGTTGGGGCGTGCCCTGGATGATGGGAACGATGCAGTCGGCGGCGATTCCGTTGCCGGTTTTGGCGTTGCCGTAGACGAATCCGGCGGCCTCGCAGGCATGGGTGATTTGTTCGCAGGGACGCACGGTCGGAGAGGCTGCGGCGCCGGTGTTGACTGGAGCGGCAGTGGTGCCTGCCGTTGCAGGCGGCGCGACTGGAGGCGTGGACGAGTCCGAGGATGGCACGGATAGATTTTTGGTCGCGACGCTTTGCGGGGGCTTGGTTGAAGCTGACGGTTTTGCTGGTGGCTTGACGACTGCGGTGGGTCCATTCTCTGCGTCGACATTCGTGGATGGTGGAGTTGGTTGTTCGGGAACCGGTAGTGAAGTGTCGCCAGCTGATGGCGCGGCAGGTGCGGTGGCAGTGGGAACTGCGATCGGAGGGGCGGCGAAATGTTTTGTGCGGAAGTAGCCGAACACGGCGGCGACTCCTGCGATTGCGAAAATCGAGACAAGGATCACCCATCGCGGAAAAGGTTTCTGGCTGACGGCTGCGGGGGTGGCGGCGCTTTGGGCTACGGCGTGGGCTGAGCTGGCATCGCGAAGAAGGCGCTTCAGATCGGATCGCAAATCGGCGGCGGTCTGGTAGCGGAGGTCAGGATCTTTTTCCATCAGGCGGTTGATGGTTTGATCGAGGCCCGCCGGAATCGATGGATTCAGCTGTCGCATCGGAATGGGATGGTTGTGAAGGATCCCGTCGAAAACGGCGGCGGAGGTGGATCCGGTGAAGGCCTGCTTCCCTGCCGCCGTTTCGTAGAGGACGATGCCGAGCGAGAAAAGGTCGGTGCGCGCGTCGAGAGGCTTGCCCAGAGCCTGCTCGGGCGACATGTAAGAAACGGTGCCCATGGCGGTGCCGGGGCGAGTGAGATGGAGATCGTCCTGCGTCAGGTCGGAAGAGAATCCGGAGGAAGCGGCGGCGGGACGCTCGGCGATCTTGGCAAGACCGAAGTCGAGAATCTTGGGGCGTCCGCGCTTGGTGATGAAAATGTTCGCTGGCTTTATGTCGCGATGGATGATGCCTTCGGCGTGGGCGGCGTCGAGAGCGTCGGCGATTTCGATGGCGAGAGGAATGAGTTGATCGACGGGAAGCGGGCGTCCGGCGATCAGATGGCTGAGGGGAAGGCCATCGAGGAATTCCATGGCGATGAAGGCGTGGCCCTGGTCTTCGCCGATGTCGTAAATGGTGCAGATGTTGGGATGGTTGAGGGCCGAGGCGGCTTGAGCCTCGCGGCGAAAACGGGTGAGGGCCTGGGCATCGCGGGCGAGTTCGGCGGGAAGAAATTTGAGCGCGACGAAGCGGTGCAGGCGCGTGTCTTCGGCTTTGTAGACAACGCCCATGCCACCTCCGCCGAGTTTTTCGGCGATGCGGTAGTGCGAGATGGAGTCGGCGGGCACGCGGGCGCTCGGAGGAGGATGGTAGGACGGGGGGAAGGGAGAAGTCAATGCGAGTGCTGTGCGCGGGCACTTGCGGTTGTGATGATGAGTGAGATGGCGGTATCTCAACAGTTATAAACTAGGAGATAAGGGGGCGCGAAAATATGGGCACTGAATGCAATCGCATCGCCGATCAGTTGGCTTCTACGATCAATGGAGAAGCGTGGTACGGAGATTCGCTGCGACAAATCCTTGAGGGGATGACCGCCAAGCAGGCCTGTACCCATCCGATTCCGAATGCTCATTCCATCTGGGAACTGCTTTTTCACATGGAGGCTTGGGTCAAATTCGCACTGGGCGCGGTTGATGGAGTGCCTATTCCTCCGTGGCCGGCGATGCCGGTGGAACTGGATTGGCCGGTTGTAACCGACACCAGCGAGCCCGACTGGAAGCAGGTCGTAGACTCATTTTTCTCGCATCATCTCAAATTGGTTGAAACGATCAAAGCTTTTGATGACGAACGGCTCGACGCCACAGTTCCAGGCAGGACCTACAATTTCTACCGGCTTTTTCAGAGCACAACCCAGCATGCGGTGTATCACGCCGGTCAGATTGCATTGCTAAAGAAAATGTCCTGATTGATCAGCGTGCTACGAGTTCCCCGAAAAACCTAGCGAGCTGAACTGTTCTAGCGATTGCTATCGCAAAGCAGGCGAACGCACTCCAAAGCCGGTCAGGGGTCAATGAGTGATAATGGGGATTTATCGTCAGTTATCAGCCAGCGTACAGTCTTCGTCCGACTCTCCTCTTGACAAGCCCTTAGAGAGCGTTCATTGTCCTAGTGTACTTCGCGACACACCTCACCAGAGTCTTTCGCAGAAAGCCGATTCTGTCTGAGCAGGCCCTTCCTGTTTATTTGGCAGTCCACGAATTTCTTTCCTGCCTAGCCATCGTGGACACAGAAGGAGATAGCCATGCGGACTCCACTCACAATTGAGACATCTCTTCGCCACCTACCACTCCGTGACGCGAACGGCGTCTGGGCGAAGGCTCGCTGGCGGCTAGTCGTGAGAAGTGTCTTGACGCTGGCGCTCATAGCCTCGGGTTTGCTGGTGAACTCGGCGCAGGCTCAGACCTTCGCGTATGTGACGAATTTCAGCTCCGACTCCGTCTCGGTGATCAATACGGCGACCAACACTGTGACTGGCACTGTCGGGGTCGGGAGTGGACCCATTGGAGTCGCATTCACGCCGGATGGCTCTCGTGCCTACGTCGCGAATTCCAACTCCAACTCTGTCTCGGTGATCGACACGGCCAGCAATACCATGATTTCCACTGTCGCTGTTGGCTCCTTTCCTCAGGGATTGGCCATCACACCCAACGGATCTCGTGCCTATGTGGCGAACCTCAACTCCAACTCGGTCTCGGTGATCGACACGGCCAGCAATACCGTGATCGCTACGATCACATTCGGATCAGGCGGTGGTGGATTGGGCCCTGCTGGAGTTGCCATCACCCCGGATGGATCTCGTGCTTATGTGACGAATAGCGCCACGAACACTGTTTCGGTGATCGACACGGCCACCGATACCGTGATTGCCACGGTCGGGGTTGGACAGGACCCCGTTGCAGTCGCCATTACCCCGGATGGATCTCGTGCCTACGTTGCCAGTATTCTCGGTCGCTCCTTATCGGTGATCGACACTGGGACTAACACCGTGATCGCTACGATCGGGCAACTGACCGTGTCCCAACCTGTGAACGTTGCCATCACTCCGGATGGATCGCGTGCTTATGTGACGGATAACGGCCTTGATGCGGTCGTGGTGATCGATACGGTTACCAATACCGAGATTGCTACGATCAGGCTGGTTACCTTCAACCCTCAGGGTTTGGCCATCACTCCGGACGGAACCCACGCTTATGTCGCCTGCTTCAACACCGCCGATTTTGTCTTCGTGATCGATACTTCGACCAATACCGTGACCAACACCGTGACGGTCGGGACTAATCCCGTGGGTGTAGCGATTGCTGCGGGTACGCTGACGACGCTGACTTCTAGTCTGAACCCCTCCATCTACGGGCAGAAGGTGACTCTTACTGCAACAGTGACACCGTCTGGGAAAATCATGCCGACAGGCAAAGTGAAGTTCACTTGGGATCGGTTCACGATCGGTTCGGCCACACTTGACAGCAATGGTTTGGCCACTCTCACCAAATCAAATCTCAACGCCGATTCTTATCCGCTCAGGGCAGAATATGGAGGCGATGCCAACAATCCACCCAGCACATCCGCTGTACTGAACCAGGTGGTGCTGGAGACCACAAGCGCGGCCACCCTGACTGCATCGCCGAACCCGTCCACGCAAGGTCAGGCGGTGACTTTCACTGCGACGATTTCGTCGCCGACCGTGGTCCCGAAGGGACCTGTAACCTTCACGGCAGGAAAGACGGTGCTAGGGACTGCACAACTCAGCGGCGGGAAAGCAAAGTTCACAATCTCCACCCTGGCACTGGGCTCAACCAAGGTCACGGCAACGTATTACGGAAACTCTAACATCGCCAAGAGTTCAGCTTCGGTCACGCAGACAGTGCACTAGTAGACTTCGTACGCGGAGTTACCCAGGGACCGCCCCACCGGTTCCAAAGGAATCTTTGTGCTCTGTCGCATCGAAAAGTTTGGGATAGCTGTTGTAACCAGGCCATTGCACTCAAAACCCCAGGCAGGGGTTTGAGTGCATTCGCGGTGTTACGCCAATTGACCTTTAGGTTCCGGGTGGCCGACAAACCGGGAGTCCTGTGAAGGCTATCTCGCAGATGCTATTTGCGCAATTTAACCAGTTCCCCCTTCGCGTGCTTATTGTTAGGATTCAACTCAACAGACCGCGCATATGCCATACGCGCATCTTGGATATCGTTCGCCGCCTCGTAACCATCTCCAAGGCTGTCCCACGCATTCGCGGAATCGGGATAGGCCTTTGTGTTTAATTTGAACAGCACGACGGCTGACGATGGGTCCTTTTCCTGAAGGAAAGCATAACCAAGGCGATTTATCGTCCGCTCTTCGGCGATCATGTAACGATGCATGGGATCGGCAGCGAAGCCTTGGAACGCCTTCCACGCGCTCTCTTCTCCCGTCCGGGCTGCGGATCGCATTGTCTCGGCAAACGACTTCGGGCTGAATCTGATTCCCATGATGTGCTTAGGGACGCCGTTGTCAGCGGTAGTTCTGCCCAGAAACTCCTTCGCCGCAGCGTCATGCTTGACGTAGGCATTCAGAAACTGAAGCGTGTAAAGTGCAACCCACGAATAACTTGTATTTGCGTCTTCCCGTCCGTAATCTGCGATCTGTTCTACCCCGAGTGGCCAGCGCTGACACATGGAACAGAATTCAGGATGGGACATTCCTAACATATTGACCGTCAGGACATCCGCATGTGTCCACTCATTCAGCACGTTGTGCCCTGTGATGTCGATATCAGAGTGCTCGATGTCCTCGATAAAGTTTTCCCGGTTTGAGGTAAAGAAGAGAAGTGGGACGTTCAATTGCTCCGGGTGAATGGATCCAGCTTTTGCCACGAGTCCCGGGAAATAGCGGATGCTGCCATCCATTTCAGCCAAGACCTGAATGCGAGAGTCCCGCGACGCCGCAAATAGGCTCGATATCCCTCCCCAACTGAAGCTCACTACAGCAATCCTGGACGAATCTGTGTCAGGAAGCTTTTCGGCGTACGTGACAAGGAATGAGATGTCCAGAGCTTGGGAATCAATCCCCGCCAGGTCGTCGGTCATATCTCGCGTCGACACTCCCATCGATGGACTGGCAAGAACGACGTAGCCATGGCTGGCAAAGTATTCGCACAGATCGGCATTTTCCCATGCAATGGATGAACCGCCGGGAGCGTAAATGAGAACTGGGTAGTGTCCCTCCGCCATTTTTGCATCGCGCACCGCCCACAGCGGGATTTCGAAGGAACTCTTTAATCGTGTACGCCATTTGTTGTGCTCTTGATCAGGCACGCCGAAAGAAATCTCGGTATCTGCCAACGTCACATAGTCGCCAACCTTCATTGACTTGGTCCCACTGGGCAGTGCTGGATACCAGATGAGCGTCTGCAGAGGGCGGCCTTTGTCGCTTTCAGCTGGTTTGGAATGGTCGCCAGCTAAGACAGGAGACTTTCGCGAGGGATCGTACTGATTCACCACCCTTAACCCTACCGGATACGGCCCAGGCTTCTGAAGAAATTGAAACGGAGGAAGCGCGGCTTCGATTGGGATCGGCGGAGGAGTTTGCGCCGAAGCAGTAAGGGGAATTGTGCATAACAACAACGCCCTAGCGATGCGTAGGCATTCCATTGGATTCCATCTCGGATTGAAAAGCTTTGCAAGAATAACAAACAATTCCGCCCTTATTACGTTGAGTTGGTTGGTTTCCGACTCCGGGCGGTTAACGGGCAAACCGGAAGTCAGGGTCAACTGACGTTAACCATTGCACCAAGAACCCTGGCAAGTTTAGGTTGTAAGGCGCGCGCTGGCAAAGGCACCGGCCACGCTTCTAGGTCGATGAACAGGCGCTTGATGTTAGCGACACTTATATCCGGCTAAAGCCGGCGGCGCGTAGGGAGTTCTCGCAGCACGAGTGGAACCTGCGCCCTTCCCATAACCGCTCGAATTGGAGTTCGGCAGCCTATGGAAGTCGTGCCCTTACCGGTTCGCGTTGTGGTTCGCGAAACTTCGAACTATACCTCTCAGAACTACACTTCGTCCTGTTCCTGAAGCTTTGCGATAACGCCGAAGTCTTCGAGGGTGGTGGTATCGCCTTTCACGTTGCCGTTAGTGGCGAGCTCGCGAAGCAGGCGGCGCATGATTTTTCCGCTGCGGGTTTTGGGGAGTGAGTCGGTAAAGCGGATGTCGTCGGGCTTGGCGAGGGCTCCGATTTCTTTGGCGACCCACTTACGGAGTTCTTCTTTTAATTCTGGCGTTGGTGTTCTTCCATGTTCGAGTGTGACAAAAGCGGAGATGGCCTGGCCTTTCAGATCGTCGGGGCGTCCGACGACTGCGGCTTCGGCGACGGCATCGTGGGCGACGAGAGCGCTTTCGACTTCCATGGTGCTGAGGCGGTGTCCGCTAACGTTGAGGACGTCGTCGACGCGGCCCATGATCCAGAAGTATCCGTCTTTGTCGCGGCGGGCGCCGTCTCCGGTGAAGTACATGCCGGGAATTTGCGACCAGTAATTTTTCACGTAGCGGTCGGGATCGCCGTAGACGGTGCGCAGCATGCCGGGCCACGGACGCTTGATGACGAGGAATCCGCCGGAGCCGAGGGGGACGGATGTGCCGTCCATGGTGACGACATCGGCGACGACGCCGGGAAATGGTTTGGTCGCGGAGCCGGGCTTGGTGGCGATGGCACCAGGGATGGGCGTCAGCATGATGTTGCCGGTTTCGGTTTGCCACCAAGTGTCTACGATGGGGCAGCGATCGCCGCCGATGGTGTCGCGATACCACATCCAGGCTTCAGGATTGATGGGTTCGCCAACCGTGCCGAGAAGGCGGAGGCTCGACATGTCGTGCTTCTTCGGCCACTCGTCGCCCCACTTGATGAAGGTGCGGATCGCGGTGGGCGCGGTGTAGAAGACGTTCACTTTGTGGCGCTCGATGATCGACCAGAAGCGGTCGGGCTCAGGACAGTTTGGAGCGCCTTCGTACATCAGGCTGGTGGCGCCGTTTTGCAGCGGGCCGTAGACGATGTAGCTGTGCCCGGTAACCCATCCGATGTCGGCGGTACACCAGTAGGTATCTTCGTCTTTCAGATCGAAAACTAATTTCGTGGTGATGTAGGTGCCGACCGAGTAGCCGCCCGTGGTGTGCACAACGCCTTTCGGTTTGCCAGTGGTGCCGGAGGTGTAGAGGATGTAGAGCGGATGCTCGGCGTCGAGGGGTTCGGCGGGGCAGACGTCGCTGGCCTTGGCCATGAGTTCGTGCCACCAGTGATCGCGTCCCGCGGTTGTGTTGATAGCGGAGCCGGTGCGCTTGTAGATGATGACATTCTTCACGCTAGGGCAAGACTTCAGGGCTTCTTCGACAGCGGGAAAAAGCTTTACTTCAGAGCCGCGGCGGTAGGATCCGTCTTGCGTGATCACGGCGGATGCCTGGCAGTCGTGGATGCGGTCGACGAGGGCGTTGGAAGCGAATCCGCCGAAGACGACGGTGTGCGGCGCCCCGATGCGAGCGCAGGCGAGCATGGCGATGGCGAGTTCGGGCGTCATGCCCATGTAGATGGCGACTCGATCACCTTTCTTGACGCCGAGAGACTTCAGGACGTTGGCGAACTTCTGCACCTCGCGATGAAGTTGTTGGTAGGTGAAGGTGCGAATCTCGCCGGGCTCACTCTCCCAGATGAGGGCGGCCTTGTTCTTGCGGTGAGTCGTGACATGGCGGTCGAGGCAGTTGTAGGAGAGATTAATTTGGCCGCCGACAAACCACTTGGCCCACGGGCAATTCCATTCGAGGACTTTGTCCCACTTCTTGAACCAATGCAGTTCACTGGCGATGCGCGACCAGAATTTGTCGGGATCTTCGACGGACTCCTGGTAGAGGCGGTCGTATTCGGCGAGGTTCTTAATGTGGGCGTGCTTGGCGAATTCAGCGGGAGGCTCGAAGCTGCGCTGCTCATTCAGAATGGAATCGATGTTGGGCGTGTCAGCGACGGCTTTGTCGGCCATGATGGAGAACCTCGACGCAGAGGAATTGTTTCGTAGCGCCGACGAAAAGGCGGTACGAAATTCGCAGAAGTTTATTCTACACATCCGGGGGCGGGATGTGATTGAGATCACAACGGCCTAGCGGAAGAAGAATCTTCACCACAGAGGGCACTGAGGGCACAGAGGTTTCACTGGTCCAGAAATCGGTTACGGGTGGCGGCGGTTGGGACGGGACAGGATTCGTAGCGGCCGAAGATTTGGTAGCGGTACCGGGCGATTACGTTGTAGATCCAGTCGCGGAGAATGCGAGGAATTCGTTGGAAGATTGCGGCGGCAAGGCGGTAGATTCCACCGAGTTCTTTTAGGACGAAGACGACGGCGTCGGAACGTGGAAGGAGGGATTCGCTCGGTTCGTTGTAGTTGATAACGACGTAGACGGTGTCGATGGCCCCATGGCTTGCGCCGCGGCGGGTCAGGATGGTTGCAGCTAGCGGGCTTTGCAACGAGGCGAAGCGAAAGATGGCATTGCGGTCGCGGCGGAGGATGAACTGGACAAGGCGGTTGCAGAGTCCGCAGACGCCGTCGTATAGAAGGATGGGGTGGGACGAGTTCACTGCGCACAGCACCGGAGATCACGCAGGCCGAACGGGCCAGGATCAGGAAGGCCACTTCGAATCTGCTCGGGGGTGAATCGTCGCGAGGGGGCCAGGTCGGCGGGGAGCGGGTCACAAGCAGTCGTGGGCTCGACTACGCCCTCCACCAGAATCTGCACTTGGGCTTTGGCCACCAGGGGGACTTTCATCGTGAGCTCACAGGCTTGAGCGAGCACGCGGTGGAACCAGATGGGCGCGGGGAAGACCAAGACGCGCCGGTTCAGTACCTGGGCAACACGTCGGGCGGCATCGCTGAGATAGAGTTCTTCGGCGCCGGTGAGAGCGAGTGTGCGTTGGGGGAGACGGCCATCTACTAGCGCGGCGCACAGCACACGGACCAAGTCTTCAATCGCGAGTGGGCGGATGGCTTTTTGGCGAAAGCCGACCGTGGCTAGTACTGGGAAGGTGTAAAAGGCGTGGCTGAGATGATCCAGCATATGGTCGCCGCGGCCATAGACCATGCCGGCTTTCACGATCGTGTAGTCGAGGCCTGAGTTTCGAATCATCTCTTCGGCGGCCCATTTGGACTCGTGATAGGGCGAACCGCAATCCGGTCTGGCGCGAAGGAAGCTCATCAACGCAATGCGATGGACGCCAGCTTTCTTGGCGGCGTCGACCACGTTGCGGGTGCCCTCGATGTGGACGCGCTGGTAGGTTTGGCTGCCGAGTTCGCGGTTAATTCCGGCACAGTGGGCAACGGCGTTACATCCGGAAAAGGCGGCGGCCAGAACTTTGGGGTCGCTAAGATCGCTGGGGGCATGGGTTGCGTGGTCGCTGGATTCTGCGCTGTTGGAATGCCGCGACAGGAGCACGACTTCGTGTCCTTCCGCCATAAGTCTGCGGGCCAGATGCGCTCCTACGAAGCCCGTACCGCCAGTGATTGCGATCTTCATGACTTGCGCTCCTTCTTGGTTTTTCGGCGATGCAGAAACTGCGTGGGGCAGACGGTGCTGAGGAAGTCTCCAACCGCAGTCGAGATTTCGTCGGGCTCCAGGCGATAAAAGATGCGGTTCCCTTCCCGGCGCTCGGAAACCAGGTCGGCGCTCTTGAGGATGGAGAGGTGGCGGGAAATCGACGGGCCGGAAATGGGAAAACGGGCGGCAATTTCACCGGCGGCGAGTTCCGACTCTTTGAGTTCCTGAAGAATCTGGCGGCGGGTGGGATCGGCCAGTGCGCGGAAGATGCGGGATGCCGCTTTCATGCATACAGTTTAGCTATTTAGCTAAATAGTGTCAAGCGGGAGCCTGTAGAGGATAGAGGTTCCGTTTGGCGCACGCGGGGCCCGATAAGACGGAGATCCTTCGCTCCGCCTGAAACGCGGCTACGCTCAGGATGACACGGCAGTATGAGGGCCCCAAACGCACCGTTACCGGGCAGAGCCGAAGCGGAGGAGTTCCTGGCGCAGGCGGGGGTGGCGTTGTGTTTCGCGGAGGTAGTGCATTTCGTTGGGGGTGGCTTGGGACTGGATCAGCTTTACCAGGTCGCGCTTTTCCTGCGGGGTCCAGCTTTGCAGGTCGGGAATGAGCGCCAGGATCAGGGACCAGTTTTCCAATGCATGGCGCTTGGCGGGAGTCCAGTTCGTGGGATTGATTCGTAGGGCACGGGTGATTTGTTTTACGGAGGAATCGCGGAGTTTGGCGGCGTCCCCGTGGAATTCGCGGGCCATGCGGCGGTTTACGCGGAGGGCCAGGGTACGGGTGGAGAAGGTGTCCCATGGACCAGTCATCCCCTCAGCGGCTAAAGCCGGCGAGTGTGGAGGGGCGTTAGCGGCACGACTGGAAGTCGTGCCCTTCCCGGTTCGTGGTGCGCCGGGCCTACAGCCCAGTTGTTTTAGAGAAGCGTTAACGCGGCCCTTAAGGGGCAGCTCTTCCACGGTTGCACATGCGACTTCGTTCGCTCCCGCCGCATCGTTGGGCACCTCGTAGAACACGTGGGCTTCGGCTAAACGCTTCAGGGTTTTCTTTGAGGTGCGGTGTTTCGGATTTGTCGCGATCTTTTGCTCTTCACTTCTGGCTAATTGTTCCAGCGCTGGATCACCGGAGCGAAATCCCAGTTTGCGGTAGAACCAGAAGGCGCCGGAGTCGAGGGCTTCGTCATTCTGCTGGCCGATCTGGTAAGGGTAGATGGAGATCGTTGTAGCCCTGGTGAAGGCGTGGAGACAGCGCAGGGCTTGGGCGTAGATCCAGGCGGTTTCACCCTGGCGGTAGGTGTAGAAGGTGTTGAAGCCGACCTCGATCCATTCACAGAGTCCGATGGCTTCGATGTAGTTGATGGGGACGCCGTTTTTCAGCGTGAATCCGGCGACGTAGGCACGGAGCGGGAGACGACGATCGGGAGGCAGATTCCAGAAATACATGACAACACCGCGGCCGAGATCTGCTCGCACGACGGATGCAGGATCGCCGAGAGTGGTGCCGTACAGTTCGCGATAGCGGACGACCATGACTTCTCGGATGAAGTGCATGATCTGCTCGCCTTCGCGGCGGGAGAGTTTGGTGAGGCGTGGAGGGGGTTGAGAGAGTTCGCTCGCGAGCGAGACCTGGCTGCGGGTGATCAAGGGCTCGGTGTGGATGAAGAGTCGGCGCGGGCAGGCCCAGTTGCGCGTACGGGAAAGTTTTAGATTTTTGAGATGCCAGCGGAGCGGAAGACGGAGGGAGTCGTAGAGTTCGGCGCGGGCGCGTGGCGTAGTGGGGAGTTGTTCGAAGTGGCGGATTAGGAATCCAAAGTCGCGCTCGCGGCCTCTCGCAGTGTCAAGCCAGCGGCGCCACGGGATGTTGGCTTCGACGTCGGCGTCTTCTTCCAAGAGTGGGATGAAGCAGGGCCATGTGGATCCCATGGCGCGTTCTTCTTCGTAATCTTCCCATGCGATTTCCACGTTGCTTGGGATGCGGCGGGCTAGCCAGCGGGCGGCCTCGAAGTTGAGGGTGTCTTGCATGGTGGTGCCGGCGAGGCCGGAGGTGTCGAAGTCGTCGAAGACTTCCATGTCTGCGCCGGTGGTGCGCAGTTGATCGATGCGACGGTAGAAGGTGTTCAGCAGCTTTTCGGTTCTCGCTACGATGGCTTGCGAGTGCGGGAAGGCACGGAGGAAGAGCAAGGTTTCATGGAAGCGGAGGAGAGACTTTGCGTCTTCGAAGATTCGGGTGGAGAGCTGGCCGAGAAGGGATTTTGTTTCGGCGGCAGTGTCGTGACTGTAGAGAGATTTCGTGGCTTCGAGGTTGGTGAGGAGTACGTTGAGGGATTGGGGCATGCAGCTTCCGGCTGGCTAGTGTAACGCAGTTGAGGAGAATCGTTCAGGGCACGAGTTTGAAGGTCAAAGGCTTAACCACAGAGGGCACTGAGGTCACAGAGGCCGCACGGGAAAAGAATACAAGTTGCGAAGCGAAAATAAATCTTTACTTCACTCTGCGGGTGGCGACTAGCAACTTCGTCCAGGGGTCGTCGTCGAGGCGGCTGATTTGGACTACGGGGTGTCCGTTGGTGGTGTCGTGGATGAATTGACCGTCGCCGATGAACATGCCCGTGTGGGTGATTTCTTTGGCGGAGGAACCGAAGAAGAGGAGATCGCCGGGTTGGAGGTCTTTGCGGTCGATAGCGACGACGCCGGTCCATGCAGCTTGCTGATCGGCGTCGCGCGGCATGTTAATGCCGCGGGCGCGCACTAACATCTGCGTGAAGCCGGAGCAGTCGAAGCCGAAGCTGGATCGGCCTCCCCAGAGATAGGGAAAACCTAGAAATCGTTTGGCGAGTTCGATGGATTCGGGGATAGTAAGCGGCTTGGGGTCGGGGACGACATCGCTCGATTGAATCCAGGCAGTGCGTTTGTCGGGGAGGCGAAGCTGCAGCCAGCCTGCGTTGTCGCCAGTTCCCTCTTCGAGGACTTCAAGGCGAGTTTCGAAGGGGATGGTGAGCACGGGTTTGTGCCGGGTGATGTCGGTCTCGTGGTAGAGATTGGCGAAGAGGCTCTCGACCTGCACGATCTTTCCGGAGGTGGCATAGCCGTCGCCGCTTTGAATGAGGCGGAGGTAGTGGCTGGAGATCCATCCTTTGTAGTGGTCGGAGGTTTGCACGCGAGACCATTCGCCTTGCGCGGTCAAGAGCGTCACGTTGCTGCCGTAGATGGCTTGCGAGACGACGGCTGACTGGTCGGTGGGTTTGGCGAACATGTTGGCAACGGGGATGACGACCACCTCGGTCGCGGTCTTCGCGAAAACGTATGGGGCCGCCAGTACGGCGAGAAGGGCGACTTGAGCGCGCCAGAGGCGAGTTGGCCGCATAGTGGTTCGCCGGATTTGAACAGGGACGCGGATTTCGGCACCTCGGAGTGTGATGGTACCGGAAGGAGTGGTTCGACCGCTAGTCCTGAAAGGAAGTGACCGCGCGGAACGTTCGAACGATCGTGCCCGGCTACCCCGGACGGCAAGAACAGAAAATGCGAAAGGATTCTAATCGACGTCACTCATCGAGCAAAAGGTGGATAATGTGTGGCGTGACGCGATTGCAAACCTGCTGAACATTGCCAGCGACGAAAACTTTAGCGGCACGAGAATTACGGGACGGAGGAACAGTGAAAAATCAGATTGGCTCTGGTGTTTTCGCGGGCTCAGTTTCGCGGCGCAAGTTCATTGGGAAAACGGCTGCGGCGACCATGGGGTTTGCGATCGTGCCGCGCCGCGTGTTGGGCGGGCCTGGGTATGTTCCGCCCAGCGATAAGGTGAACATCGCGTTCATCGGTGTGGGGGCGCAGGGCCTGCGTGTGATGCTTCGCTTCTTGCGCGAGCCCGATGTACAAGGCGTGGCCGTGTGCGACGTCAACAGGACTGGAGCCAACTATCCGCAGTGGAGCACGCATGAGTTCTGCAATTCCGTCCGCAAGTTGCTAGGAGTGGATAGCGGGTGGGACTGGCTCAGCCCTGATCAGCCGATTCAGTTGAGTCACACTCTGAACGTCACCAGCGGTGTTGCTGGGCGCGAGCCGTGCCAGAGAATTGTTGAAGGATATTACGGCGCGCAAAAGCGGTCGGGGCAGTACAGCGGGTGCGCGGCGTATAACGACTTCCGCGAATTGCTGGAGAAGCAGAAGGATCTCGATGCGGTTGTGGTTTGCACCACCGACAATCTGCACGCGGCGGTGTCGGCGGCAGCGATGAAGAAGCGGAAACACGTTTTCTGCCAGAAGCCGTTGACGCACACGATTTACGAGGCGCGACGCATAGCTGAGATCGCTCGCGAGACGGGAGTCGCGACTCAAATTGCGGTGGCGAACCAGGCATCGGAGTCTACGCGCCAGCTGTGTGAATGGGTATGGGATGGAGCGATTGGTCCGGTGCGTGAGGTGATCAACTGGTCGAGCCGTCCATTTTGGCCGCAAGGAATGGAACTTCCGAAAGAGACGGAGGGAGTGCCGGAAGGTTTGGATTGGGACTTGTGGCTGGGGCCGGCGCCGGAGCGTCCTTATAACCACGCCTATTTGCCGTTTGTGTGGCGCGGGTTTACAGAGTTTGGTTGCGGCGCTCTGGGCGATATGGGCTCCTACAGCTTCGACACAATTTTCCGCGTGTTGAAACTGGAGGCACCGGTAAGTGTGGAGGCGAGTTCATCGGATCGCTACGACGAGACGTATCCGCTGGCGTCGATCATTCACTATGACTTTCCAGCGCGCGGGGAGATGCCTCCGGCGAAATTCACATGGTACGACGGAGGTCTCAAGCCGCCACGACCGGAAGAGTTGGAAGAAGGGCGTCCGATGAAGGCGGAGGGCGAGGATGAGGATGAGGGGATGCTCTTCGTTGGGGACCGCGGAAAGATTCTCTGCACTTTCAACGGAGGGAATCCGAAGATTATTCCTCAATCAAAGATGGACGCGTACAAGCAACCGCCGAAGACTTTGCCGCGATCGCCGGGTAACGAGCGGGAATGGCTCGACGCGTGTAAGGGTGGCAAAGTGAAGCCTGGAGGCAATTTTGAGTTCGAGGGGTTGGTCACCGAGGCACTGCTGCTGGGAAATGTAGCAGCGCGGCTGGGACAGAAGGTCACGTGGGATCGAGCCAAGCTGAGCGTGAGCTCGGAGGTTGCGCAGAAGTGGGTGCGGCCGGAGCGGAGGAAAGGCTGGGAACTCTAAGGCTTGGTCGGCGATACCGACATCACTAAGTTCGAGCATTAAATTAAGGAGGCTTCGATGGCTGCGATTTCGAGACGAGAGTTTATTCAGAATGCGGCGACGTGCGCAGCAGCGGCTGGGTTTCTTTCCTCGGCTGTCCTGGAACTTCGCGGCAATCCGCTGGGCATGCCGATCGGATGTCAGACTTGGCCGGTCAAGGAAATGATCGCCAAGGATTTTCCCGGCACTCTCAAGCAACTGGCCGCGGCAGGATTTCAGACGATTGAATTGTGCTCGCCGGTCGGCTATACGGAGTACGGCTTCGGCGGACTAGCCAAATATAAAGGCGCCGAACTGCGCACGATTTTAGGCGATGCGGGCCTCAGTTGCGTGAGTTCTCATTTCAGCATGGATGAACTCAGGAAAAATCAGGAAGACCGAATCGACTGGGCAAAGGACGTGGGCCTGACACAGATGCTCGTCGCCAGTCTCGGTGGGCCCGAGAATCCGACGATGGACGACGTGAAGCGGGCGGCTGACGAGTACAACAAAATGGGAGAGAAGGCGGCCAAGGCGGGCATCCAGCAAGGCTTGCACAATGAAAACTTTGAACTGTCAACGGTGGACGGGAAGCGTACCTACGATGTGCTGTTTGAGTTGCTTGATCCTAAGCTGGTGAAGTTTCAATTTCAGGTTTCGACCATCAGCAAGGGCTATGACGCGGCGGAGTATTTCACGAAGTATCCGGGACGGTTCATTTCGATGCACGTGCAAGGCTGGTCGGCGGAAACCAAAAAGACGATGGCGGTGGGACAGGACTCGCTGGACTGGAAGAAGATATTCACGGCGGCAAAGACGGGCGGGATCAAGAATTATTTTGTAGAAATGAATTTAGAACTGATGAAGGCCAGCGTGCCGTATCTGCGCAAGCTCGAGGTATGAAGAATCGCAGCGGGAAAGATTGGCTGCCCCCCAGGGATTCGAACCCCGATAACCTGCTCCAGAGGCAGGTGTCCTAGCCGTTGAACGAGGGGGCAAAGCTCTCGTTCATTTGATTTTATGGATGGATGCGGTCGTGGTCAACCAGCGTGTGGATCGTGCGCTGAAATCAGGAGATACAATCAGGAAAGTATGGGAGCTGAGTGATGACTACCGCATTTGGAAACATTGTCGATCTTTCTGGGGATTATGCCGAGGTGGCGCGGCGTCCGCTGGACGCGGAGCAATGTGCGCTGGTCGTGATCGATATTCAGGAGAAGCTTCTCCCGCCGATTTTCCAGAAGGAACAATTGGTGCGGAACTCGCAGTTGCTGATTCGCGCAGCCGGGATTCTGAAAATTCCGGCTTTGGTCAGTACGCAATATGCGAAGGGACTTGGCGGCACGGTTCCGGCGGTTGCCTCCCTGCTGCCAGAGATCGAACCAATCGATAAGACTCTATTCTCGTGCTTCGGCAGCGATGTTTTTTGCTCAGTACTGAAGCGGTTGCCGGGCCAGCGCAACACGCTGCTGCTGTGCGGAATGGAGAGCCATATTTGTGTGACGCAGACAGCGCTAGCCGCGCTGCGCGAGGGCTATCTGGTGCATGTCGCGTCGGACGCGGTGAGTTCTCGCACGGAGTGGAACTGGAAGATTGGACTGGATCGGATGCGGGCTGCCGGCGCCGTTATCTCGTCGACTGAGATGATGATTTATGAGTTGATGCGAGCGTCTTCTTCGGCGGCGTTTAAGGAGTTATTGCCGCATTTGAAGGGGTGAGAGCGGCGGTGCCGTCGCTACGCGACTCGCCATCGTTCGTGCGCTTACCCGGCACTACCGTGCCGGGCTTTCACATTTCGCCGCTTCGAGGCTGGACTCCATCAGCTCTTGCAGCGGCGCTTGGAGTCGAGAGCTACTCTTCCTTCTTCTTCACCCTGACAACCGTGATCTTCGCGAAGCCTTCGGGGAATGATGGCGGTTTCAGCTTCGCGGCCATGCGGCGCATGACGTCTTCCGGGACGACACGATCGCGGCGCTGGTGGCGTTCGATGCAGGTCTCGAGCGGCACGTCGAAGAATACGGCGTGGACTTCATAATTGTAGTCTTTGGCTAATTTGATCCAGTGCTGGCGCTCTTGCGGTGTGAGGTTAGTAGCGTCGACATAATTCATGGGGCGCTTGGCAATGAGGCGGGCCTTCAGCATGGAACGCAGATTCGAGAAGACGAGATCCTGAAAGCGCTGTTCGCGGACGTCGTCAAACAATAACGAACGGACCATATCGCTCGAGAGCGGGACGACGTTGTGGCGCTTGAACCAAGAGCTCTTGCCGGAACCGGGCAGCCCGATGGCGAGAACGACGATGCCTTTCGGCGGACGTGGTGCGGCTGCGGGTACGGCGGCAGGAGCCTTGGGCGCCTGAGGTTCCGGAACGGCAGATTCGGGCTCGCTGGCCTCGGGCGCTCCTTCTTCAGGTGCTTCTTCTACCGGAGCAGGAAGGTCGGGAATGATGCCTTTGACGGCAGCGGGTGTGAAGGCAGAAGCGACGGCTTGCTCGCGACCACGCCCGCCACGGCCGCGACCACCACGTCGGCGACGCGAACGGCCACGGGGAGCGCTTCCTCCCGCCGCGGACTGCGGACGGGACTGAGCGACCGGCTCGGCGGATTCCTCCGTCGCGGGCTGGGCTTCGAACTCGGGTTCAGGTTGTGCCTGGATTTCTGCCTCGTGAGCGCTGTCTTCGGAAATAGGACTGGGGGCCTGGTCTGCATCAAAATATGCGGGTTGCAGGGGAGGAGGAGCGGGTTGACTTCCCTGCTCCGGGGCTTTCTTCTTGCGTCGCTGTAAGCGATCGCGCATCCATTTACGCATGTTCAGGCTTGTAACACAGATGCGGGGACGGGAGCAATCGCCGGAGACGGATTTCGAACCAGCGACGATAGGGGAAGGAAAGCTCTTGGCCGTTAGCTCTTGGCTCTTAGCTGCGATAAGAGACAGCTCGAAAAGCTCCGCGTCTGCAACAATGGGACGAAACGAGAAGGTGTGAGCGGGTATGGATTTTCCAGATGATGTGGTGCGATGGGTTTCGCTGCATTTCGAAGTGGCAGATCAAGAACAAGCCCTCGCGCAACTCCGCTCGGCCGTGAGTCACGACGGCAGTCCGGCGGGACCCCGCCTCCAGCGGTGCGTGGCTTTACTTTCCGGAGGTAATCTTCGCCGTCTCGGGCTGGGGATAAGTCAACTCGCAGTAGACTCGCGTGACGTGATCGTACCGGCCGAGTATATTGCACATAACGGCAAGAATATATTGGTCCGTGACTTCAACAACCCGATGGATTCGCCGACGAATGTCGTCCCCATTTGTATCCAAGGTCAGAGATATATTTCCTTGAAAACATTCCGCAAGAACGGAGCAGGTGTCGCCACTCCGGTCTGGTTTGGAGAAGAAGACGGGAAGGTCTACGTGATGACTCGCAGCGATATGGGCAAGACCAAGCGCATCCGCAACAACTCTAAAGTGACGGTCGCGCCGTGCACGATTCGTGGAACGGTGACGGGCCCAGAGTTTGCGGCGACCGCGCGGATTCTGCCGGCTGAGGAACATGCCCGCGCACGACAGGCGATCAACCGAAAGTATTGGATGGCGCGGATTCCATTAGTTTGGGCAAGGACGGATACGTATATCGAAATTAGTATCGCATGAGACAGCGAGTTCGAAGTTTCAAGGTTTCAAAGTTTCAATGAGTCGCGCTTCTACCTTGAAACCCTGAAACTTTGAAACCTGTTTTGTCTCACCAATCTCCTGTCGTCAAATAGTCGTGGATCGATTTGGCGGCGCGGCGGCCGGCGCCCATGGCCAGAATCACCGTGGCGCTGCCGGTCACAATGTCTCCTCCGGCGAATACTGCTTTGCGGGTGGTGCGCTGCGTTTCTTCGCTGGCCTGGATGTATCCACGCTTGTTGGTACCGAGACCGGGCGTGGTGCTCTGCACGATGGGATTTGCGCTCGTGCCGATCGCGATGATCGCGACGGATAGAGGCAGATCGAACTCCGAGCCCTGGATCGGCACCGGACGCCGGCGGCCCGACGCATCGGGTTCGCCCAACTCCATGCGCACACAGCGGGCAGCGGTGAGCCATCCCTTGCCGTCGGAGAGGAATTCGACCGGCGCGGTCAGCATCTGGAAGTCGATGCCCTCCTGCCGAGCGTGGTGAACCTCTTCCGCTCGTGCCGGCATTTCAGTATCGCTCCGGCGATAGATGACGTAGGCTTTGCGCGCACCCAGCCGCAGGGCGGAGCGGATCGCATCTAACGCGGTGTTGCCGCCGCCGATCACTGCGACGTTCTTGCCTTTCAGATCTAGCATGGGCTCGTCGTAGACCGGAAACTTATAGGCTTTCATCAGATTGATGCGGGTGAGGAATTCGTTGGCAGAATATACGCCGTTGAGGTGCTCGCCGGGAATGTTCATGAACTGCGGGAGCCCGGCGCCGGTGCCAATGTAGACGGCGTCGTAGCCTTCCTCGTCGATGAGTTCGTCGATCGTGACCGTGCGGCCGACGACCACGTCGGTTTCGAACTCGACTCCCATTTCGCGCATGTAGTCGAGTTGCTCGCGAACGATTTGCTTGGGCAGGCGGAACTCGGGAATGCCGTATACCAGAACGCCGCCGACTTCATGCAGCGCCTCGAAGACGCGGACCTTGTGGCCTTTCTGGACCAGATCACCAGCCACGGTGAGGCCGGAAGGACCGCTGCCGACGACTGCGACTTTCTTCCCGGTGGGCGTAACACTGGGGATAATGTGCGTCCCCATGCGCTGCTCGTAGTCGGCGACAAAGCGCTCGAGGTATCCGATGCCGAGGGGCTTTACCTTCTTCGACAGCAGACAGGTCCCTTCACATTGATCTTCCTGTGGGCAGACGCGTCCGGTCACCGCGGGCAGAACGTTGTCCCGGCGAATGATCGCGGCAGCACCGAGGAAGTCCCCGATCACGATCTTCTCGACGAACTCTTTCACATTCACGCCGACTGGGCAGTTGTCGGTGCAGGTCGGCTTGGCGCACTCCAGGCAGCGCATGGCTTCCTGCTGCGCGAGTTCGGCACTGTAGCCGAGATTGACTTCCTCATAGTTGTGGGCACGTTCAAGGGCAGGCTGCTCGGGCATGAGCTGGCGCGGAATCTTCATGCGCTCTTTCATCGGCGTCGGATTCTGAGATTTCTTGGCGGTCGTGCTCATCGTTGATCTCCTTGGCGGCGATCTCCTTGGTGATTTCCCGGGACGGCGCAAACATGGTCAGTGTGCTCGGCAGCCACCTTCGCGCTCTGAAATTCCGCGAGCGAGCGCTGCTCGGCATCGCGATACATCGAGTTGCGCTGAACGAGGACGGCGAAATCCACGCGGTGTGCATCGAACTCGGGACCGTCTACGCAGGCGAATTCGCTTTTGCCGTCGATCATCACACGGCAGCCACCGCACATCCCGGTGCCGTCGATCATGATCGGGTTGAGGCTGACGACGGTGTGGATGTTTTCTTTGCGGGTCATGTCGGCAATGGCGCGCATCATCACGATGGGGCCGACGGCGACGACGAGATCAATCCGCGTGCCGTTCTGAATTAACTGGCGGAGCTTGTCGGTGACAAAGCCTTTGTCGGCATAGCTGCCGTCGTCGGTGGTGATCATGAGCGCGTCGCTGACGGCGCGCATCTCGGGTTCGAGGATGACCAGTTCTTTGTTGCGGGCACCGACGATCGAGATGACGCGGTTGCCGGCTTTCTTCAGAGCAGAGGCGGTGGGATAAGCCATCGCAGTGCCGACTCCGCCGCCTACTACGACCACGGTGCCGTAGTTGGCGATCTCGGAGGGTTTGCCGAGCGGGCCAACGACGTCGAGGATTGAGTCGCCGGTGTTCAGGGAATTCAGCAACTGCGTGGTCTTGCCAGCCGATTGCACGACGATGTTGACGGTGCCGTGCGCGGGATCAGAATTCTCGATGGTGACCGGGATGCGTTCGCCTTCTTCGTATATTCGCAGGATGACGAACTGCCCGGGCTTTTGTTTCTTGGCGATGCGAGGAGCTTCGATGACGAAGCGTTTGATTCCGGGTGCGAGGAATTCTGCGTGAATGATTTTGAACACAGGCGCTCCGCGGGAAGGAATGGAAAATCTCCCGACTACGAGATTGTGTTCGGAGGGGGCGCGGGGAGGCTGTGATTTGGATCACATAGCGTTGTGCGAGGGGTTTTGAGGAATGGCAAAGACTGGCCCGATGTCACATGTGCATGAAATGACATGTGATATACTAATGTCATTTATCGTGAGGAATGTCATGAATCAAGAAACGAGACTGAAGGTCAATGAAAACGGGCGGGTCGTCATTCCTGCGTCTTTCCGAAAAGCACTGGGAATCAATGCCGGCGACGAGGTGATATTGAGCGTGGAAGACGACGAACTCCGTATCACCACGCTGAAACGCCGTCTTGAACGCGCTCAGCGGCATGTCCGGAAATACATCAAACCCGGCACCTCACTTGTCGACGAACTGATTGCCGAAAGGCGGCGTGAGGCTCGCAATGAGTAACGTAGTATTCGACGCCTCGGCGATGCTTACGCTGCTCAATCAGGAACCGGGCGCGGACAAACTGACTCCCGATCTACTGAGAAAGGCGGTAGCCAGCACAGTGAACCTTGCAGAAGTTCACAGCAAACTGGTAGATCGAGGCTTGCGTCCGGACAATGCGTGGAAGGCTGCTTTGAGTTCGGTTCCCGAAATTTCGCCTTTCACCCCGGAGCATGCCAAGACCGCCGGAAGCCTGATCACGGAGACTCCTCCGTTAGGGCTATCGCTTGGGGACCGCGCGTGCTTGGCCTTGGCGCTTTCCCTGAATGCTCCGGTCTATACAGCGGATCGGTCGTGGAAAAACTTGAAGGTGGGCGTTCGGATTCACGTTATCCGATGAGCAACTCTACTGTCTTTGCGGATTGCCTTCCGGTTTGAAAATCACTCCCTGGCTGGTCTTGCTGTTCATTACGATACGCATGGGCTGCGTGAATTGCAGGTGGCGAACGCAACCTTGCTCTTCGACCGCGGGCTGTTCGGTCAGCCATTGCCAATCGACGGAGCCTTCGCCGGCGTCGGGGTTCACGGTGAAGTATCCAACCTGGAAGGCGGTCAGGTTCTGGAAGAAGTGGCTGCCTTGTGACGGGGTGACGCGGAAGTCGTGGAAGCCGGCTTCGACGATGGCGCGAGCGCCGGAGATTTCGTCCCACTCGACGGGGATGCCGAGCCAGGGATCGTTCGATCCCCAGCGGCCGACGCCGATTAACAAATACGGGCGATTCTCGGAACTCAATGTGGCGTTGAATTGTGCGACGGCGCGGGCTACTTCCTGACTGCGGCTGCGTTCGAAGCGCTGCGAATCGACGACAACGATGTCATGCAGGTTCTCGATGCGTCCATTGCCGAGAACTTTTGTGCTCTGGCAGATCAGGGTGGATGGCTCGACGTCGTCGATCGTCAAGTCCTGGTGATCGCGGGCGAGGGTGAGTGGACGGATCTGGAGAAATCCGAATTCAGCAGATTCTTCGGCGCGTGGCATTCGGACTGCGAATTCGATCTCAACCGGATTGCCCAGAGCATCTTCGCCGGCTCGAACCAACAATTCAAGAATTGTCGCGAGAGGAAAAATGCCGTGCTTGAGCATGGGAGCGAAGGTGACGATGCGGGATCCGGGGCGGCTGAGGCCGTCGTAGACTGCGTGATTGTCGGCCGAATACGTTGACGCTACCGCATGCAGAGTGCCGTCGGCTTCGGCGATGTCGAGTCCGAAGCGGGCCTCGCGCAGATGGCCAGGGTCTCCGCTATTCGGAACACCGTCTACTTCGAGGGCGCAGAACTCGGTTTGTGTGTTGGCGAGGATGTCCTCGACTGAGGAAAACTGCAGAAGGTTTCGCGGATAACGCGGGCAGAAGCTCAGACACTTGCCGCCATCGACGACGGTTCGACCCAGTCCAAGGGCGACTGCCGCGATGCCGTCTGCAAACGTCATAGGCTCGACGGGATAGAAATTGTGCGAGCGTACGACGCCGGAGAAATCTGGATAAAAGCGCGGGCCGTGCAGCGTGCCAACCACCTGCTGCAGAACGACCGCCATCTTTTCTTCTTCCAGGCGATACGGTGTGGCACGGACGTAAGCCTTGGCGTGCTGGCTGAAAGTGGAAGCGTAGACGCGCTTGATGGCTTCGGAAAGCTCGTCGAGGCGAGGTTGCAGGTTGGCGTGCTGGTTCCCAAGCATGAAGGTTTCGTATACGCCCGTGAAGGGTTGGTACTGCGAGTCCTCTAACAAGCTAGAAGAACGTATTGCCAGCGGGTAGCGGACTTCTTCCAGATATGCTTTCAGATTTTGTTGCAGCGTAGCTGGGAGCGGTGAATCGAGGAACCGCTGCTGGATTTCGCTGTCGTCATCACAGTGCAGGGCGAAGTCGCCCAGATTGTTTTCGGCGAGGAACTGGTCGAATTGATCGGTGGCAATGACGACCGCGGGCGGAACGGAAATGCGGACTCCGGGGAAACGGCGGGCGATGCGTCGGGTGCGCAACAGATGCCGAACGAAGGCCAGGCCGCGCGCTTTGCCTCCGAGCGAACCCGAGCCTATGCGGAGAAAGCTGGAGTCGGAGGGTTTGAACGTTTCAGGCTTAAAGTCGCCGATCAGGACTTCGTTCTGTTCGCGGCGGTAGTCGTTGATCGACCCGATCAAATCGAGGCGCAGGTGCTCGGGCGTGGCAAAATCACTGACTTTGCGCGGCCGCAACTTCGCAGCAAGAGAGAATTCGGTCCGCGCCATGAGCCAGTGGGAGAAGTGATTACTTTGGGAGTGGTAGACGATGCTCTCGGCCGGAACAGTCTGCAACTGTTCTTCGAGTTCGTTGAGATCCTTGGCGCGACCGACTTCGCGCTGGTCGGGCATGCGGAAGACGAAGTCGCCGAATCCGAAGTGATCGGTGAGAATGCGACGAAGATCCTTGAGCAGCGTGGGCGAGCGCTTGCGCAGGAATGAGTAACCCTCGGCGTGGGCGCGCGGGCGAAATTCGGTACGACTGGTCTGCAATACGACCGGCACGTCGGGCACGAGGCTTTTGACCATGCGCGCTAGCTCGAATCCGGCGTCGGGGCTGAGTTTGCCGTCCCACGGGAACTCGACGTCGGACACGAGTCCAAATAGGTAGTCGCGGTAGCCCTGAACCAGTTGAGCTGCCTCTTCGAAATTCGAGGCGAGCAGAATTTTTGGGCGGGCCTGCATCCGCACCAACTTGTGCGCGACGTTGATGCCTTCCTGAATGACGCGGCGCGACTGCTTGATGAGTTCGGTGTAAAGGACCGGGAGGAATGAGGAGTAGTAGCGGATGTTGTCCTCGACCACGAGGAGGACGGGGACGCCCATGGCACGCGTGTCGTGCAGCACATTGCGGCGGTCTTCAACGTACTTAACGATTGCTATGAGGATGCGGGCGTTGCCTTGCCAGAGGAAGACGCGGTCGATCTCCGTGACGGGATTGCGGGCAACAAAGTTCTTGATCTCGCGATAGTCGTAGCCAAGCACTACCACCGGAATGTCGAGCCCTGCGCGGCGGACTTCGCAGACGAGTTGCGCGGCGTCCATGTCGCCGACGGCGAGGTTGGTGACGATCAGATTGAATTGTGGGTTCGACTTCGCGATTTCGACGGCTTCGGCGCAGCTGGAAACGTGCGTGATGCCCGGAATCTGCTGCAGGTTAAGTTCCAGCGATTCGTCGATAAGGAGTTCGTTGAGGCGTCCGTCTTCGCGCAGGATGAACGAGTCGTAGAGGCTCGAGACCAGAAGAATGTTGTGGACCTTGAAGGGCATTAGGTTTTCGAAGCCTTCAAAGCGCTCTTCAGCGTCGAGGATGGGAGCGGGCGTGCGGGTTATCGACATGGCCAATCCGAAGTGAGCAGCGCACTAATAGCTGAGAAGACGACAGCGATCGAAAATGACTAGCACCGCGACTCAGCTATGATATCGCTTGCGACTGCGAGGTTGAGTGAGTCATTCCTCCGACAGAACCCCAAGCAAGATTAAACCCCGCCCTCTCCCCGCAAAATGCGCAGGGACGAGGGCGGGGCTCCCAAGGTCTGGGATTACTCATGCAGATGTCGGGCGTTGCCCGACAGGGCGGACGAGGCGTCCGCCCCTACATTTTTTTACACAAGGCCCTGATCGAGCATCGCGTTGGCTACTTTCAGGAAGCCACCGATGTTGGCGCCGTTCACCAGGTTGCCGGGCGTGCCGTACTTCTCGGCCGTTTCGAAGCAATTGCGGTGGATGGCGATCATGATCTTGTGCAGACGATCGTCCACTTCCTCGCGGGTCCAGCTCAGCCGTTGGCTGTTCTGCGACATTTCGAGGCCGGAGGTGGCAACGCCACCGGCATTGGCAGCCTTGGCCGGTCCATACAGGACTTTCGCATCGAGGAACAGTTTGGTGGCTTCGAGCGTGCTTGGCATGTTCGCGCCTTCGGCAACCAGCTTGATTCCGTTCTTAATGAGGTTCGCTGCGTCTCTTGCGGTGATCTCGTTTTGCGTGGCGCTCGGGAAGGCGCAGTCCGCTTTAATATTCCAGATTGGATTGTGCTCGAGCTTGATGTCCGTGGGCATGAAGATCGCCTTCTTGTATTGATCGGCATAGTCACGGATGCGTCCGCGCTTCACGTTCTTCAGTTCGATGATGAATGCCAGCTTCTCGCGGTTGATGCCATCGGGATCGTAGATCACGCCGTTCGAATCGGACACCGTGACGGGCTTGGCGCCGAGATCGAGCAGTTTCTCGACGGTGTACTGCGAGACGTTGCCACTGCCCGAAACCAGGCAAAGCTTGCCTTCGAGCGAGTCTTTCTTGCTCTTCAACATTTCAGCCGCAAAATACACGCAGCCGTATCCGGTGGCTTCGGGACGAATCAGCGAGCCGCCCCAGTTCAGGCCCTTGCCGGTGAGGACGCCGGTGAATTCATTGCGGAGCCGCTTGTACTGGCCAAACAGGAAACCGATCTCACGACCGCCCACGCCGATGTCTCCGGCCGGGACGTCGGTGTCCGGTCCAATGTGCCGCTGCAGTTCGGTCATGAAGCTCTGGCAGAAGCGCATCACTTCGTTGTCACTCTTGCCCTTGGGATCGAAATCGCTTCCGCCCTTGCCGCCACCCATGGGGAGCGTGGTGAGCGAGTTCTTGAAAACTTGTTCGAAGGCCAGGAATTTCAAAATGCCGAGATTGACCGAGGGATGGAAACGAAGTCCGCCCTTGTAGGGGCCGATGGCGCTATTCATCTCAATGCGGAAGCCGCGGTTGACCTGGATGTCGCCGCGATCGTCAAACCATGGAACGCGGAACATAATGACGCGTTCGGGCTCGACAATGCGATCAAGCAGACGCGCGGATTGATACTCGGGATGCTTCGCCAACACTAACCTGAGGGAGTCGAACACTTCCTGCACCGCCTGATGGAACTCAGGCTCGGCGGGATTCTTTGCTTTCACACTTATCATTACTTGTTCAATGTAGTCCCCGTGGACCTTGGTTCCGGGGTGCGTAGCTACAGTCATAGTCCTACCTCCGTAGGTGAAGCCTGAACATAATGCCGTGATTCATTCTCGACTTCCATGGAAAAGAAGCAGTGACAAATCTCACCCGGGGGCGTGATTAGAGTCACTGGGGTGTATATGCTTGTTTATCAGTGAGTTGCAGGATGTCCCGAAATCTGCCGTTAGTGATTTCACGGGTACCTCGGGGTCGCCGCTTGGTCGCATGGGCGATGCGAAGCACCTATGCAGTCTGCCGATCGAGTATCCCGGCATAAAGACGATTGATCCTCGGCTGAATGATCCAGACCCCGACAGGAAGAATCCAGAGACCAACAAAATATCCAATGTAGTCAGGGAGAGAACTCGGGCACCCACGTTCCGCCAAAGCCAGGGCCTTGGAGACAAAATAAAGACTGTGGAGTTGGCAGAACAACGCAAACAGATGCAGCGGGAAGATGAGCGCATACGAGATCAAGGTCACTCGCACATCCCTAACGTGGCCCATTCTCTGAAAGAAAACTCCGAATATTGGGATGTACAGCGGCACGAAGATCACCGCGACACGGAAGAAAGTCCGGCTCATTCTCAAGGGCGCCGGAACAACAGAATTCAGAAATGTCCCGAGGGACCACACCCAAAGCGCCAACAGTATCGAGAACAACTCCATCCCGGCAAGAAATGGAAATACGTCGTTGAGAGCCTCTTCCGGGTGCGACAGCATGGTAATGAGCATGGAAGCTATCGCTATACAACCCAGCAATGCGAATACTAAGAACATTTGCCAATGCTTGGCACGCAAAAAAAAGTTAGCGACGGAGTTCATGGTGTTTTAGCAGATCCTAGGCAACTGCTCGCCGCTCAGCATGTCTACGACACGGCTGCCGCCGATGCGGCTTTGCAGGATGACGGTGCGGCCCGGCGTGGTTTCGACTTTGCCAACGCGGACGGAATCCTGGGACACAGGAATTTTTTTCAGAACTTCAATCGCCTTGTCGGCTTGTCCGCCTGCCACGAAAACTGCGAAGCGGCCTTCATTCGCCACGTACAGCGGATCGAGGCCAAGAATCTCGCACGCACTCTGCACGGTTTCCTGCACCGGGATGAGCGCTTCTTCCAGCTTGATGCATACGTTGCGGCCGGCGGCGATCTCGTTCAGCGTGGTAGCCATGCCGCCGCGAGTCAGATCACGCAAGCAATGAATTTCGATTCCGGCATTCAGCAAAGCTTCCACCGAAGGCCAGACGCACGCCGTGTCGCTCAAGATGGGCGATTCGAATTCGAGGCCTTCGCGGACGGAGAGGATTGCGATGCCGTGACGGCCGATGTCTCCGCTGACGATGACGGCGTCGCCCGGCTGCACTGCCTGCGGACCAATCGTGGCCATCGCCTTCGATTCGATCAGGCCGATGCCCGAAGTGTTGACGAAGATGCCGTCACCTTTGCCCTTGTCCACAACCTTCGTGTCTCCGGTGACCAACTGAACGCCCGCGTGGGCCGCGGCTTTTTGCATAGACGTGACCACCGTGCGCAGCGTATCCATCTCGAGACCTTCTTCGAGAATGAATCCCGCGCTTAGATAGAGTGGCCGCGCGCCGCACATGGCGAGGTCGTTGACCGTGCCGTTCACTGCGAGGTCGCCGATGTCGCCGCCGGGAAAAATCAGGGGGCGAACGACGAACGAATCGGTGGTGAATGCCAGACGCGAACCATTCACGGCCAGGACCGCGCCGTCGTGGCGCTGTTCGAGCATGGGATTGCCGAAGGCGGGCAGAAAAATCTTCTCGATCAACTGATGCGTGAGCCGCCCACCGCCGCCGTGTGCCAGAACGATGCGATCGTCAGCGACTCGCGGGACTGGGCAGCTCAGATTGAACTCGGTCATGGTTCTCCCGCCTGCCATAGTGGTAATAAGCGGCGCACGCGCCCTCTGAAGATACCATCGGCGCGCCCAGGGGATTTTCCGGCGTACACTTTACCGCAAATGCCGGACACTCGTGAGGCTTCTTGATGCCCTGCAGAATCAACCCGCTAATGCACTCCGGCGATTCGTGCGCCGGGATGCCGGTGAAGGGATAGCGCCGGTTGGCGTCGTATTTCTGAAATCTTCCGCGCAACTGAAAGCCGCTGACTGGGATCTCTCCCAAGCCGCGCCATTCGCGATTCACGACTTCGAACACTTCGGCGATCGTTTTCTGTGCAGGCCGGTTCCCTTCCCGGCGAGTCGCGCGGACGTACTGGTTCTCGACTTCATGGCGAGCTTCTTCCAGTTGGCTCACGGTCATGAGAATGCCCTCGAGAATATCGAGCGGCTCGAATCCGGTAACAACGATGGGAACCTTGTAGCGCTCCGCTATCGGAAAATATTCTTCGTAGCCCATGATGGTGCAGACGTGACCCGCGGCGAGGAATCCCTGGACGACGCACTTGTCCGACGAGAGGAGAGCCTCCATCGCCGGAGGGACGAGCACGTGGGAAACAAGCAGCGAAAAATTTTCGATGTGATCGTGATCGGCCTGCCATGCGGCCATGGCGTTGGCGGGAGCGGTGGTTTCGAATCCGACGGCAAAGAAAACGACTTGGCGGTCGGGATTTTGCTTCGCCAGTTTCAATGCGTCGAGCGGCGAATAGACAATGCGGACGTCGGCGCCTTCGGCCTTGGCGTCAAATAAGCTCTTGGTGGAACCGGGCACGCGCAGCATGTCTCCGAAGGAGCAGAAGATAACGTCGGGGCGGTGGGCGATGGCTACGGCTTTATCAATGAGCGCGATTGGCGTAACGCAGACCGGGCATCCGGGGCCGTGCACGAGCGTGATGTCGCGGGGGAGCAAGTCTTCTATGCCGCTCTTGACGATGGTGTGGGTTTGGCCGCCGCAGATTTCCATGACGGTCCAGGGGCGGGTTACTTTTTTCCAGATGGCCTGCGCCAGCTGTTCAGACGCTCTTTGATCGCGATATTCACTGAGGAATTTCACCGAGTTCCTCCTCTAAGCCGCCCATTTGTTCGAGGTACTGAAAGACGCGTTTCGCTTCTTCCTCATCGATGACGCTGATGGCGAAGCCGACGTGCACGAGAACATATTTTCCGATTTCGGCTTCGGGAGTGTAGGCGAGGTTAATTTCTTTTTTGATGCCGCCGAAGTCGACCTTGCCGCGGCGGAAGGCGATGTCGTCGGCGTCCATGATTTCGACGACCCGGCCTGGAACTGCGAGACACATGGGTTATCCTCCCAACACGAATCTGGCCGATATGAATCTGGCTTGACCGTAACGCCTGCATCACGCCGCTTGTCGCACGGCTTCATATGGGGCGGGCATTGGCCCAAGGTTATGGCCGGGAAACCCCATCCGATAAAGGATACGCCTGTTCCGTGCGCCCGCGGCCAATTTCATTTCGAGCAGGCAGGGTGGCCTCGCCAAACTCCGCCATGGAGCATACAGCGAGCAGGCTGGTGGTCCAATCGGGGTTTCCCTTGTGATTGATGAACCGCAGCGGGGTTTCCCGACATCGCGCGCAAGAATCATTTTGAAGAGAGAAATTGCTGAGCGAGGATCGCGATTCGCGCAATCAGTGCTGGCAGGGCCGCGACTACCACCGGCGAGAGAGCCTCGCCGTGATCAAACGATTCTCCGGTTAATGTGACGGAGAAGGCTCGCGGGCTAGCGCCGAAGAGCCCTTTAGCCATATCGAGGACAGCGCTGGGAGAGAGTTGATGCGAGAAGCTCGTTTTGCCTGCGGAGGGCGAGACTTCTTCGCAGCGAACTTCGCCCGGTTTGCCTTTACCTTCGGCGGCGTCGACGAAGATGACCGCTTCGAAGCGGCTGACGCTTTCCGCCAGTTCCGGCGCGAGTTGGTGGAGGCGCAGGATTTCGATTTCTGCGGCGAGAAACTTCCCTTCCAGCGCATCGGCGGCGCGCCAGGCCACGCCATCGTCGGAACGCAGAGGATTTCCGTAGGCGATGATTAGGACTCGAGGCATGATCTGGAGCGGTTTCAGGAGCTGGCTATCTGGTCGAGCATTTCGCCGGACGGGCCGATCAGTTGGATGCTGAGCGCCATGTGTCCCGACGCGTGAGTGGAGCAACTCAGGCACGGATCGTAACAACGGATCACGGCCTCCACCCGGTTGAGCATTCCAGGGGTCAGACGGTTGCCGTGCACGTAATGCTTCGCGACCTGCAATACACTGCGGTTCATCGCCAGGTTGTTTTGCCCGGTGGCGATGATCAGGTTCACCCAACGGATGAGCCCCTGCTCGTCAATCTTGTAGTGGTGGAATAGGGTGCCGCGGGGAGCTTCCGCCGCGCCCACGCCCTCGAGGGCGTTGGGACGGGCAACTGCGCGCACATGCTTTGACAGAATCTCGGGATCGTTCAGCAGTTGCTCCAGTCGCTCGATGCAGTAGAGTATCTCGATCAGCCGTGCATGATGATAGTGGAACGAGCTCAGCACGGCAGTACGTTGCAGTTCGTGAAATTCCGCCAGCTCCTGATCGGCGCGCGGCGTGCCGCAACGGTCGGCCACGTTCAGGCGGGCGAGAGGTCCCACGCGGTAGATACCGTCGGGGAATCCGGTGGGCTTGTAATACGACGACTTCAGGTAGCTCCAGGGCTCGACCTTCTCGCCAATGTAGTCCGAGTATTGCGTGGGATCGAGATTCTGGGCGACGATGTGGCCGGAAGCGTCGACGATGCGCAGCTTGCCGTCGTAAAAGGTGAGGCCGTTGTCCTTCTTCACGATGCCCATAAACATCGTGGGAAAGTTGCCGAAGACCGAGATCTCTTCGCGAAAACGCTCGGTCGTGCTCTTGAACCATTCGAGCGTCCGCTCGGCGATGGCGAGCGCATCGGGGAGCGCCGACAGGATCGCGTCGCGGTTGGCTTCGGTGAGCGGTTCGCTGACTCCCCCGGGAACAACCCATGCGGGGTGGATGCGCTTGCCCCCGAGACGCTCGATGATCCGCTGGCCGAACTGCCGCAGGCGGATGCCGTCGAGCGCGAGCTCTGGATTCTTTTCGGCGACGCCGAAGATGTTGCTCTGCTTCGGGTCGGAGTCCATGCCGAAGAGCAAATCCGGCGAGGAAAGATGGAAGAGGCTCAGCGCGTGCGATTGCGTCACTTGGGCGAGCCCGAAGATGCGGCGCAACTTGTCGGCCGTGGGTGGGATCGTCACCGCGAGCAGCGAGTCGCACGCCTTGGCTGAGGCGATCAGATGGCTGACCGGGCAGATGCCGCAGATGCGCGCCATCAGCGATGGCATTTCGTAAAACGGGCGGCCTTCGCACAGCTTTTCGAAGCCGCGAAACTGGGTGACGTGAAAGCGGGCCTCCTCGACGCGACCATCATCGTTCAGGTGGAGCGTGATTTTGGAATGCCCTTCGATGCGCGTGACCGGATCGATGACGATAGTGCTGCCCTGCTTCACGAAATCTCCCTTGTGAATCAACCAATACTTTTATGAAAGACTCTATCGCTAGGCTCCAAAGCGAGTTCTCGGGCTGATCTCCGGAACTCGGCCTTCCAGCAATTCGCTCACCACATAAAAAATCGTGTCGGCCGAAGGTGGACAGCCTGGGACAAACACGTCCACCGCGACAAACTCATGGATCGGACGCGAATTTGGCAACAACGCCGGAACGACCTGGTCGGGAATGCCTGGATCAAAGGTCACGTTTTCGCGATATGCCCGGTCGCACACCGCCTTAACACCAAAAGGATTGCGCATGCCTGGCACGTTCGCCGTTACGGCGCAATCACCGAGCGATACCAGAATCTTCGTCCGCTCGCGCACGAGTTTGATCTTGTGCAGGTCGCCCTCGCTACTCACGGCGCCCTCGACCAGCGTGACGTCTACACCTTCGGGAAATTCCTTGGCATCCACCAGAGGGCTGTACACCAGGTCGGCCAATCCGGCCACGGTGAGCAACCGCTCGTCCATATCGAGAAAGGACATGTGGCAGCCGGAGCAACCATCGAGCCAGACCGTCGCCATGCGCTTTTTGCTCATTGCCTCACTCATGCGCTCCACTCATTCATTTTCTTCCCGCATCAAGGTCAGGTAGGGCAGGAACTGGCGCCGCTTGAGCATCTCGGCGACCGATCGCCCTTTTTCGAACAGAGCGCCCGTTGGACAGACGTGCACGCACTTGCCGCAACTGGTGCAGGTTTCCGACAAGCCCCACGGTTCGTTCAAATCGGTTATGACCTTCGCACCGATGCCGCGGCCCATAATATCCCAGGTGTGAGCGCCCTCGATTTCGTCGCAGACGCGCACGCAGCGGGTGCACAGGATGCAGCGGTTGTGGTCGATCACGAAGCGGTCGTGCGAAGCATCCACTTCTTCCTTGGGATAACGGTATGGGAAGTGAACGTGATTGATGCCGAGCCGCTGGGCCAGCATCTGCATCTCACAGTTGCCGTTCGAAACGCAGACCGAGCACACGTGATTGCGCTCGGTGAAGAGCAACTCCAGAATCATCCGACGATAATTTTGCAGCCGCTCAGAATCGGTGGTGACTTCCATGCCTTCTTCGACCGAGGTGACGCAGGCAGGCAGTAGACGGTTCTGGCCTTTGATTTCGACCAGGCACAGGCGGCAAGCTCCCACGTCGCTGAGGCCTTCCATTTCACACAGGCGCGGGATGAAGATGCCGTTCTGGCGGGCGACGTCGAGGATGGTTTCTTCCTGGCGTCCGCTCAGGTCGCGGCCATCGATCTTCAGGGTCTTAACAGTTGCGGCGACGGGCCTCATGCGAGTTCCTCCACCGGCTGTGCGCCGCACACGCCGGCCGGACATTTGTGATCTTCAATGTGCGCCCGGTACTCTTCGGCGAACGACTTTAGGGTGCTCACGACGGGATTCGGTGCCGACTGCCCCAACCCGCACAAGCTGGTGTGCTTCAGCAGATCGCAGAGTTCCTCCAGCATTTTCATATCCTGCGCAGTGGCTTCCATGTTGGCGATCGCGGTAAGAATGCGGTGCATCTGGTAGGTGCCGACGCGGCAAGGAATGCATTTGCCGCAGGACTCTGTCATGCAGAAGTCCATGAAGTACTTGGCGACGTCGACCATGCAGGAGCTTTCGTCCATGACGATCATGCCGCCCGATCCCATGATCGAACCCGCACGTGCCAGGTTTTCATAGTCCACCGGCATCTCGAGGCACTCGGAAGGCAGGCAACCGCCGGACGGACCGCCCGTCTGTACCGCCTTGAATTTGCGACCGTCAGGAATCCCGCCGCCGATTTCAAACACCATCTCGCGCAGCGAGATGCCCATCGGCACTTCGACCAGTCCGGTATTTTGCACGCGTCCGGCAAGCGCGAATACCTTGGTGCCCCTGCTCTTCTCGGTGCCGATCTGCGCGTACCAGTCGCCGCCGTTGCGGATGATGGGCGCGATGTTAGCGTAGGTCTCCACGTTATTGATCAGCGTGGGCTGGCCGAAGAGGCCTTCCATGGCGGGATATGGCGGTCGCGGGCGCGGCATGCCGCGCTTCCCTTCCACCGAGGCGATCAGTGCCGTCTCTTCGCCGCAGACAAACGCGCCAGCGCCGAGACGTAAATCCAGGCGCAAGCTGAAGCGGGTTCCGCAGATGTTCGAACCGAGCAGACCTATGCGTTCCGCTTGCCGGATGGCGTTACGCAGCCGCTTGATGGCCAGCGGATATTCGGCGCGCACGTAGATGTAACCTTCCGACGCGCCCACGGCGAACGCTGCGATCAACATGCCTTCGAGCACGCGGTGCGGATCGCTCTCGAGCACACTGCGATCCATGAACGCGCCCGGATCGCCCTCGTCGGCATTGCAGATCACATATTTCTGCGTGCCCACGGATTTCGCCACCGTGCTCCACTTCAGGCCCGTGGGATATCCCGCACCGCCACGACCGCGCAAACCGCTTTTCGTGACCTCTTCGATCACTTCGCGCCCAGTCATCTCGGTGAGCACTTTGATCAAAGCGGAGTAGCCGTTTGCGGCGACATAGTCCTCAATGCGGTCGGGATCGATCACGCCGGAGTTCTCGAGCACGATCTTTTTCTGGCGCTGGAAGAATGGAACGTCAGTCGGACAGATAAGTTTTTCGACCGGAGGCCCGTCGAGACTGTCGAGGATCGCCGCACCATCGCCGGCTTCCACTTTCTTATAGAGAACGCTGGTGCCGGTCGAGACTACATTCGTCGAGACCAGCGGACCTTCGGCACAGAGTCCCATGCAGCCCACGCCTTTTACCTGGCAGTGACCTTTGGTGCCGCGGCGGGTGACCTCCTGGTCGAGCGCGTCTTTGACAGACTGGCTCTGGCACGAGAGACATCCGGCAGCCACGCAGACGTTGACACGCTGGGTAATCTGGCCCTGCGCCTCGCGTTCGGTTTCAGCAATCTGGTCAAGTTCCTCAGGCGTCATGCTTCCTCGAGACTAGGCGTTGCCCATTTCTTCAAGTGTTCGCGGATGGCCGGCACTCCTACTTTGCCTGCCACTTCCTGGTCATAGACGACGGCCGGAGCCAGGCCACACGATCCCAGACAGCGGGCCGTGAGCAGCGAAACCTTTTTGTCGCCCGTCGTTTCTCCGGGGGCAATGCCGAGATCGTGTTGTACGGCGTCGAGCAGTTGCTGCGCGCCCTTGATGTAGCACGCCGTTCCCATGCAGACCACGCAGGTATGTTCGCCAGCCGGCTTGAGCGTGAAGAAATGGTAGAAAGTGGCGACACCATAGGCACGGCTCAGGGGCACACGCAACGACATTGCGACATAACGAAGCGCCTGCGTATCCAGATATCCGAATGCCTCTTGCACCGTGTGCAGCGTCTCAATCAGTCCGCGCGCCTGCCCGCCCTGACGCCGGATCGTGGCGTCGACGAGTTTCCAGCGTTTGTCCTGATTCGGAGGAGATGGCTTAGCAACGTATGAAGGCATATCGTTCTCAAGTGCTACTCGATGAAGTGAACTGTATGAACGTGCCGCACTGCCTATGAACAAATAATTCTAGTCCCGGCACGCGGGCTCTCGGCCATGTTGTTTGTAAAAAAGTGCACGGTTGTTTCATTTCGGTTCTAAGACCGTGAATGGGCAAAGAAGTGTGAGCGAGGAGATGGATGCTCTCCTTGGCCGTGTTCGTCGATGCCTGGGTCCGCGTCATCCCCGAATGGTCAGCACCGGGCAATGTGCATGCGCGATTACATCGTGCGCGGTGGACCATGGCAGGTGCGTGTTCCCGACCTCCGCAGCGACTCGAGCGCCGAGGACAATGAGGTCCGATTCGCGTTCCAGAGCCATTGTCAGGATGCGCTCCGAGGGCGCTCCATATTCGAGTATGGTTTCCGGCAGGTACTGCAGAACCGCATCCAGAGGAATCAGTTCACGCAGGCGACGGAATCCGTCCTCGATTGGGCCCGGGCGGCTACCCAGTTGGGTGTAGTCTTCGATGACGTGCAGCAGCGTAAGCCGCGCGCGGAACTCTTCGGCCAACGCCACAGCCTGCTGGGCCACCAGTGCCGAGTTGAAGGCGAAATTCGTGGCGAACAGGATTTGGCGTATCTCGAGTTCGAGCGGAGCCAATTGTTGTCCGTGATCGTGGAACGTAGGCAGCTTGGCCCGCCCAGACACCTTAGGACCAACCGTTAAAACCGGGCACGGTGCGTGACGCAGAATGTCCTCCGCCACCGATCCAAGCAACAATTTGCCCAGACCGGTGCGGCCATGCGTGCCGACCACGATCAAGTCAATCTTGTTCTCTTCAATAATTTCAGACAGCCTCTTCCAGACCTGGCCATGACGAACATAACCGCAGTGCGGAATTCCCTCGAGGCCAGCGGCAATCTGGTCAAGCTTCTCTTTGGCCTCGGTGTGCGCGTCTTCGTAGATGGTGCTCATGCTGACGTAGTCGACGCCTCCGGTCATGAGCAAAAGGCTTGTATCGGACACGACGTGCACAGCGTGCAAGGTGCTTCCAAAACGGCGGCAGATTGCAGTGGCGTAAGGCAGTGCAGCCTCCGATGTCGCCGAAAAATCGGTGGCAAATAAAACGTGTTTCACCGATACAGCAGCCGACGCCGTTTGATCAGCCGGCAGGTTGTTTCTGGACGCGACTTCGACTGGAATGCTGGCTTCAACGAGTGCCATAACACACCTCCCACACCCTATTGGAAGGATCACGCCCTCGGCTTGTTTTCGATAGGGCCGATATCACCGGTTTCTGTGATTGGGATCACACCGCCAATCAGAGAACTTGTTTTCAAGAAGACTGGTATGCATCCCAACCAGACTTTCGACTTTCGTAACTCCCGACGCCCTGGCGGAATTGCCTAAAAGTTTTTCTTGACTAGGCACTCAGCTTCAATGATAAAACGTTTTAATACTGGGGGTCGGGCACTTTCAAAATCTCACTTTCATCACCCGAGGAGGTCCGTCATGCAGCGAACCAGCCATGTACGTTCACGGTTTGCTTTCTTCACGCAAAGCGAATCCCGGTTGTGCACATCCTCATCGACATCCAAAAACGATTGCCGGCGAGTTCTATTCGCCACTGTTCTCTTCGCCATCGCACTCGCCTTGCCTTCCCTGCTACTCGCCCAAGCCTATTTCGGTACCGTAAGCGGCAGTCTGACCGATGCTTCTGGCGCCGTCGTTCAAGGGGCCACGGTGGTCCTTACCGATCAGCAAAAGGGATTCACCTTTAGTGCGACTTCCGATAGCAGCGGGCGATACCTGTTCCGCTCGATCCCGCCGGGAGTGTACACGGTTTCGGCGGACGCGAAAGGCTTCGACAAGGCGCACAGCGCCAGGCTGAAAGTCGACATCAATGAGAACGCCACCGCCAACTTGGTCCTGAAGGTAGCTGGCGCCGCGCAGACCGTCCAGGTGTCGGCGGAAGCGCAGGCCATCCAGACCGAAGATGCGGAGACCGGCCAGGTAGTGAATCGTAGGTTTATCAATGACCTCCCGCTGATTGATCGCAACGTGATCGCGCTGGTCAATTTAGCGCCGGGCGTTACCGAAATGGACGAGCAGTGCGACGCGACCTGCACCGGCACGAATTTTGTCTCCAACGGCAGCCGCGGATCCACCGCCGACATTCTCACCGACGGCGCTTCGGTCACAAACTCCGAACCTAACGGCGGCATTACCGCCGCAACCTATCTCCCATCTCCTGAGGCGGTGGAAGAATTCAAGGTGCAACAGACCAACTTCAGTGCCGAGTACGGGTTTTCCGGCGCGTCGGTGGTCAACATGGTCACGCGCTCGGGCACGAATAAGTTCCACGGTAGTGTTTACGATTTCGTGCGCGACGATAGTTTCGATGCGAATGACTGGTTCGCCAACCGGGCGGGGCAACCCATTCCGGCGCTGCGCCGAAACAACTATGGCTTCACCATCGGCGGCCCCATCATCAAGAACAAAACCTTCTTCTTCTTTGACTATGACGGCTTGCGCTCCTCGGGATTGAGGACGGCGGCCGGGGCAGTGCCATCCGATCTCATGCGGGCAGGCGATTTTGGCGAGATATGCCCTGCCAACGGAAACACGGACGGAAACAATGTGTTTCACCCCGGCGCGTGGGACACAACGGTAGGCGATGCGAATTATGGCCAGTGCGTCCAGGCGGATGACATCACACAGCTGGTCGGAAGCGGCCAGATATGGGATCCCTACTCCGGAACTTACGATTCCGGTCAAGGCGGCGCCGTGCGCAGCACTTTCATCCCCTTTAACAACATCGCTACGTATGTCAGTCCGGGTAGTCCGAACCTGCCTGCCAATCTTCAGCCGGCTCCCGGCGTCCCGGGCAATCTGATCGATCCTGTGGCACAGAAGATGATGAGCCTTTTTCCGGAGCCCAATTTTATTGCAGGAGGCATTTACCAAAACTGGTTTGGTTCCGGATCCGGCAAAAGTTACAACGACCAGTTCGATATCAAGGTCGACCATCGGTTCAGCGAGAAGAATCTGGTGAGTGTGAAGTTTTCCTATCAATACAATCACGGCACAAGCCTGGACTGTTTCAAGAACTTCACTGATCCCTGTCAAGGCGGTCCCGGTTGGACGAATGCTCATCTATTTGCCATCAATGACACTCACACATTTAGTCCAACTCTGCTATTGAACCTGACCTTCGGTTTCACCCGCGGTGTATGGCACATCGACTCCTACAACCCTCACGGCGTTTCGGACCCGCTCGGCACATTGGGATTTCCCTCGTACTTGCAGAGCAACGGATTCAAAGGCGTTCCCGCGATTTTTATGGATCAATATCAAAGTGCCGGACAAGCCAACATTGGCACCGACCCCTATGGAAACTATCGGCTGGGCCAGAACACAGGGCAACTTTCCGCCACGCTCGACAAGGTGCATCGCACGCACGAGTTGAAGTTCGGGTTCGATAGCCGGATCCACCAAATCAACTACATCCAGACCAACGCTCCCGTTGGCTTCTTTACCTTCAATACTGACGGTTCTTACGCCTGCCCGGGAGGATTGGACGCCTGTGGCGGCGATTCCATGGCGAGTTTCCTGATGAGCCAACTAACCCAGGGCTGCGGCGGGAATGGCTGCGGTTCGCAATATGAGATCCAGTTCCGGCCAGCTACCACGAACTACCAATACGGCTTCTTCGCGCAGGACAACTGGAAGGCCAACTCCAAACTGACGTTGAACCTGGGCTTACGCTACGACATTACCTTGCCGCGCACGGATCGCTACAACCGGCAGAACTGGTTTGATCCAAACGTGGCAAGCCCCTTAAACGGCGGCAGCATCTCTTACACCGATCCCGTCACCCTTCAGCCGGCAACCGCCCAATTGGATGGCGGCGAAGTCTTTGTGAACTCTGGGACCCGAACAAACTACGTGACCGACTGGAGCAACATCCAGCCGCGCCTCGGCTTCGCCTTCCAGTTTGCGCCGAAAACGGTGGTGCGAGGAGGCTACGGAATGTACTACGGCCAGTCGCGAGCCGGCGTTACCGGAGTCGTGCCCTACGGTGCCCAAGGCTTTAATCAGTACACCAATGTGATCACCACGTATCAGAACGACAAGGCGACACCGTGGTTGCACCTGAACAATCCCTTCCCCAACGGGTTAATTCAACCCCCGGGAAATTCGCTCGGTCTGATGAACGATGTAGGGTTCGGGGCAAATGGCCCGTTGCGCACAGCGGCGGCCAACCGCACTCCTTACGAGCAGAGCTGGAGTTTAGGCATCGAGCGGGAATTGCCCAGTCACATCGTGATCAACGCAGAGTATATCGGCAAAAAGGGGACCCATTTGCCCTTCAGCGGATTGAACCAACTCGACCACCTGGGCTCGTGGGTAGAGAGTTTGCCGCTTGCCGGGCCCGATCCGAACGGACCGGATTGCCAGATTTTGAGTATCGCTTGTCTCAACAGCCAGATTGATAATCCCTTCGCTGGAATCATCACCGACCCTAACAGCGGCCTCTCCGGCCCGCAAATTTCGTATTCGCAGTTGCTGCTTCCCTATCCCCAATTTACGAGTGTCGCCACGGAACCTCAGGTCGTTGCCAATTCCATTTATCACGGACTGCAGTTGCTCGCCGAGAAGCGGTACTCCAATGGCTTGCAGTTCCTGGTGACCTACACCTGGTCGAAATCGATCGATGATTCTTCCCAGGCAGACGACAATGTGACTTGGCTGGGCAGCTTCTCCAGCCTGCAGGATCCCAATAAGCCGGGGCTGGAGCGGAGTCTCTCCACTTTCGACATACCACATGTAGTTCAGTTCAGCTACAGCTACGACCTGCCTTTTGGACGAGGTCGGGCCCTGCTGGGCAACATGCCGCGGGCATTGGAGATGATCATTGGAGGCTGGAAAACGAACGGCATTTGGCGCATCGCCGATGGACGGCCGCTCACCTTCACGGTGGCCGACGGTAATCCACTCCCGACCTATGGGACGCAACGACCCAATCTCGTTGGGACGCCCAAACGCAATCATGGTTCAGATTGGGTGGACAATTACTTCGTCGACAACAGCGTTTTCCAGCGGCCCGACGATTTCACGATCGGCAACGCTCCACGCGCTTTGGGCAGTGTCCGCAGCCCCTGGTCATTCACGACGGATCTGTCCCTGGGGAAGCAGTTCGCAATTCGCGAAGCGATGAGCCTAGAGGTCCGCATCGAAGCCCAGAATGCGTTGAATCATCCCGTGTTCGCTACGCCCGACGTTACAGTGGATGATGAGAACTTCGGGAAGATTACGTCTACCGCGGTCAGACCGCGCGAGTTGCAGTTAGCGATCAAGTTCAATTTCTAGGTAAGTTTCGAGAGACGGAGCCTTGCACGTGTTGTCGGGCAGGCGCGCCCTGGTCAATTGTCGCCAGGATGCGGCCGCGTTACTGCGCGAAGCCGTCGGCCTGCGTAACCGCGCCCATGGCGATGGTGTGGTCGATGTAGAGTCTTCCGGCGTCGAGGGCTTTTCGGTCGAGTTCGAGCAGCGCCGGATTCTTTACCTTCGCCTCCAGCACTTTCATGGCAGTAGCCGGTGAGAGACATTCGGTCTCTTCCAGCAACGCGCCCATCATCACGACGTTTGCAACCTTGGCGGATCCCAGCTTATCGGCAATTTCTGATGCCGGAATGCAAACGACCTGCGCTTGCGGGATGGTGAGGTCTTCGGGAAGACGTTCGCGTCCATAGATGACCGTGCCGCCCGGCGCGACTTGGGACGCGAATTTGCGTAGCGAGATCTCGGTCATCGCAATCAGAATGTCGGGACGGGAGAGCACCGGCGATCCGATGCGGTCTTTTGACAGGCACACGTGGCAGTGCGCGCTGCCCGAGCGCATCTCGGGACCGTACGATGGCAGCCAGCTCACTTCGAGACCTTCGCGCATTCCCATCTCCGCGAGAAGTTGGCCGAGCAGGAGCACACCCTGTCCGCCGAAACCCGCGATCTTGATGCCAATATCCCGAAAGCGATGATTGCGGCGAGGCGGTTCGGCGTCGCCTGTGGCTTTCTGCCCGCCGATTAACTCGGCGACCGATTTGTGCGGCGGAATGTTGTTGTTCGGAATTTCCACTTTGCGGTCGCGAAATACTGCGAGCGGGAAGTTGGGGATCATCTGCTCCGCGATCCAATTCCGCGCGGCGACTGGATCCTTGCCCCAAATCGTCGGACACGGAGAAAGAATCTCGACAAAGGTGAAGCCCGCTCCGGCGCGCTGCAGTTCGAGCGCTTTGCGGACGGCCCGCCGCGCCTTCATGATGTTCTTGTTGTCCGAGAGGGCGACACGCTCAATGTAGACCGGAGCCTCAAGCGACGAGAGCATTTCGGCCATGTGCAGCGGGAAGCCTTCGTTGATGGGACGGCGTCCCCAGGGTGAGGTCGTGCTCTTTTGTCCCACGAGCGTTGTGGGCGCCATCTGGCCGCCCGTCATGCCATAAATTGCGTTGTTAACGAAGAAGACACTGATCTTTTCGCCACGATTGGCGGCGTGCACAATTTCGGCGGTACCGATGGCAGCCAGGTCCCCATCGCCTTGATACGCGATCACAATCTTGTCGGGGCAGGCGCGCTTCAGGCCCGTAGCGGCAGCAGGAGCGCGGCCGTGCGCGACCTGCACGTTGCCCACGTCGAAATAGTAATAGGCAAAGACAGAGCATCCGACGGGGCTGACCAGGATCGTGTCGTTCTGCACTCCCAGATCTTCGAGCGCCTCGGCGATCAACTTGTGAGCAACGCCATGCCCGCAGCCGGGACAGTAATGCGTCTGGTGCTTCAGTTCCGACTTGCGTTCGTATTCCGGATAGAACACTTCCGACTTCGCATGGACTACTTCGTACTTGTCGGTACTCACCTTGGGTTCCTCCCGGGTTTCAGCGATCTGGATTACGTCGTGCGTTGCCATGATGAGATCCTCTTGCACCGTGCTTGGCTGTCGGCTCTCGGCTTCCAGAAAACCGATTTCCGGGAGCCGGACAGCGGACGCCGGAAGCCGCCTTTCATACTGCGGCCGACACGTTTTCTTCAATCTTCGCCAATAGCTCTTCGACAGACGGCACGTTGCCGCCGACGCGTCCGTAGAACTCGATGGGCCGCTTGCCTTCGAGCGCCAGGCGGACATCTTCAACCATCTGTCCGTTGCTCAGTTCCACGACGAGAAGTTTCTCGGCGCGCATCGCGGCCACAGCCAATTGCTTCGAGGGATAAGGCCACAGGGTGATAGGCCGAAACAGTCCAACCTTGATTCCCTGCTTGCGGGCTTCATCCACCGCCGAGCGCAGCACGCGCGAAACGATGCCGTAACCAACAACGATCAGCTCCGCGTCTTCGGTGCGATATTCTTCGCAGCGCGTTTCCGCCTGCTGCGCGCGAATGTACTTCGCTTCCATGCGCCGCTGATGCGCTTCCAGGTCGTCGGACTCGAGGAATATCGAGCTGACCATGTTCTTGCGAGTCTCAGCGGTTCCCTGCACTGCCCAAGGCTTCTCCGGCGCAACGATCTCGCGATATTCAAGATCTAATGGTTCCATCATTTGGCCGACGAAGCCGTCGGTGAGGACGATGGCTGGATTGCGATAGCGGTCGGCGAGATCGAAGGCGAGGATGGTGAGTTCCGCCATCTCCTGCACGGAGGCTGGCGCGACCACGAGGTTGCGGTAGTTGCCGTGGCCTCCACCCTTCACCATGGCGAAGTAATCGCTCTGCTCAGGTGCGATGTTGCCGAGGCCGGGACCACCGCGCATGACATCGACGATAACGCAGGGCAGTTCCGCTCCGGCGAGATACGAGATGCCTTCCTGCATAAGGCTCAGGCCCGGGCCGGACGAGGCGGTCATCACGCGCACTCCAGCAGACGCCGCTCCGTATACCATGTTGATGGAAGCGGTTTCGCTCTCGGCTTGCACAAACGTGCCACCAACTTCGGGCAGATACAACGCGGCAGCTTCGGCTACTTCGCTGGCGGGTGTGATTGGGTAGCCGTAGTAGGCGCGGCATCCGGCGAGCACTGCGCCCTTGATGACGGCGACGTTGCCCTTACAGAGTTGCCGCATGTTCGCCTCCTGGTTGCGTCTGAGTGACAACTGCTTTCGGTGGCGGCGTCAGGCGGTAGACGGCGATGGCTCCCGGCTCGGGGCAGCAATAGAAGCAGATGCCGCATCCGGTGCAATCGTGGCCGGTATAGCGCGCCGGATGCACGCCGTAATGACTCAACTCCGGCGCCAGTTCCAGGCATTTAGGCGGGCAGGACTCGACACATAGCCCGCATCCTTTGCACTCTTCGACGTTGATCGTGATATTGCCGCGTGCTGGGCCTGACATGCTTTCACCTCGAAACTTCATCTCGAAACTGCCGACCGTGAAGCCTCTGGATTCTTCCACCACTTTGTTTTCTCGCAATAGTCGTAAAGCTCTGCCCGGAACTTAGGATGCGCGATTTCGATCAGAGATTTCGCGCGATCACGAATCGTCTTGCCGTGCAGATACGCCACTCCGTACTCAGTAACGACATAACGGACCAGTCCGCGCGAAGTCACCACTCCCGCCCCAGGCGCCAGCATGGGGACGATCCGCGAAATGGTGTCGTGCTTCGCGGTCGACGAGATCGCGATGATCGGCTTACCACCCTTGGACCGCGATGCCCCACGCAGGAAATCGACTTGCCCGCCAATTCCACTGTAGAACTGGTTCCCAATCGAATCGGAACACACCTGTCCGGTCAAATCGACTTGTAATGCCGAGTTGATGGCTACCATGTTGTCGTTGCGTGCGATGAGTCCAGGATCGTTGCTGTACGCCGTTGGATGAAACTCGAAGATGGGATTGTTATCTACGAATTCGAACAGGTGCTTCGTACCTAAGGCAAAACCGAGAATGATCTTCCGCGGCTTGAAGTTCTTCCGGGCTCCGGTCAAAACCCCGGCCTCGATCAGCGGGATCACGCCATCCGATACCAGTTCGCTGTGAACCGCGAGATCCTTGCGATCCATAAGCATGGGAAGAACCGCATCGGGGATTCCGCCAATGCCCGTTTGCAGGACCGAGCCATCCTCGATCAGGCTTGAGACATTACGTGCGATGGCAACTTGCAAATCGTTGACCACCGACTTTGTCAGAGCACACAGCGGCCGCGAAGACTCGACCACGGAATCAATGTCGCTGACATGAATGAAGCTGTCGCCGTAGGTACGCGGCATTTGGTCGTTCACCTGGGCCACGACATGGCGGGCGCACTTGGCAGCCGTAAGAGTCGTATCTACACCGATGCCAAAACTGCAGAAACCGTGTGAATCAGGTGGGGAGACTTCGATGAGGGCTACATCAATCGGCATGGCGCCGCTTTCGAACAAGCCCTCGATTTCGCTTAGGTAGATCGGAGTGTAATCGGCGCGGCCGTCGTTAATGGCCTCGCGCACATTGGCGCCGATGAACATGGCATTGTGGCGGAAGTGTCCGGCCATCTCGGGAGCCACGTAAGGAGCGCAGCCCATGGTCATCATGTGGACAATTTCCACGTTGTGCACGCTGGGCCCGCGCCTCATCAGCGCCTCGACCAGCGTTTCGGGCTCGGCACAGCCTGGCTGGATGTAGACGCGCATCCCCGACTTCACGCATTGCAGCGCTTCGTCGGCCGTTCTCAGCCGTTTTTTGTAATCCATTTCCCAAGACATGGACATCGAAATTCTCCCCTTAGACTTCCCGCAGCGCGCCCTCTTTGGCGGCAGTGCGGCCCACTTCGTCTTCATACCCCACCACAGCGTAATAGATTGCCCGGTCAAAGAACATTTCGAGCATCTGCAGCAATTCCAACTCGCCCATGATCTCGACCGCTCGGTCCATGACCGCCTCGCTTTTCAGGAACTCCCAGAGGTTTTCTTTGGTCAAGACGATCGCCTGGACGACTTCACAGAGAGGCACTTTCTGGTTCGCGCGACGCGCCCCGATTTCCCGGTAGCGTTGCTCAATGTCGAATTCATTCTTGCCCAGCAGCCACTCGCCCAAGTGGCGGTAGATTTCGTAGACCCTCTCCTTCAGCTCCACTGCGGAAATATCCCGAAAATGAGTGACTTGGTTGCTGTTCTGTACCTTTTGCTCGAGCCCTGCGGCGAGTGCGTCGGCGTGCGATTCAATCAGTCGAACCAGCCTGTATGAGAACATCATATGCACCCCTATTACCTGTGCAGTCCGGCGTTACACTCCCAGCTTTGCAACCTCCTGGTCGCTCCAACCTTCGACGGGGACCTTGCCGGCCTCGACCGTGGGTTCCAGGGTTTGCGGGACGGTGATCGCTCGGGAAATCATGCAGACCGCCTTAGTCCGGCGCAGCAGGGCGAGACCGGCTTCACGCTGTTCTTCCGATTGCACAGTCAAACGCGGTCGAAGCAGGACCTCGTCGAAATTGGAACCGGTGTTACGGTTGCGATGTACGGTGCCCTCCACCTCGACTTCAAGGTCGGTGTAATCGAACTTTGCGGCGCGCGCAACCTCGTGGAAGGTGGTGGTAAAGCAGCTGGCCAAGGAGCAGAGCAGCAATTGCTCCGGAGTCCAGCGGCCTTGCAGGCCACCCAACTCCGCAGCTTCGGAGAAATGGATCGTGTTGGGGGAGGACTCGCACTTGGCCAGTCCAGTGCGGCCTGAAGTCCACCAGGCCGAAACGCGATAGGTATATTCAGCAGCCATGTTTTGACTCCCGGCGCTCCCCGAGGGCGCCCTGCCCACACATCAAGAGGTGAGGTTGAAGATCACAGTGATCGTGGTCTCGACCTCGACCGGTTGCCCATTCAACAGGTACGGTTTGTAACGCCATTGCTTCACCGCAGCGATCGCCGCCGGTACCAGCATGGGGTGGCCGCTAACGAGTTGCAGGTTCTGGATTTGGCCATTGGTGTCGATGACTGCACTCAGGACAACCTCGCCCTGAACGCGCGCCTGCTTGGCGAGGGTTGGGTAAGTCGGTTCCATCCGTTGAACCAGCAGGCCTTTGGTGACGCCCTGAGAAATGCGGATGCGCTGGGGTGTCACCGGCACGAACTTGGGGACCGCAGCAAGCGTCGAGGTGGAATTGACGATGCCGCCAATCACTCCGTTCATTTGTCCACCCGGGATTCCTCCGGCCACGCCACCAACCACACCGCCTCCGGCTGGCATCGGCGGCGGTGCCTCTTCTTCTTTAATCATCTGAATCTTGGTTGGAATTCTCGTGGGTGTACGCAGCGCGCCACTCGAAAGCAGGTCGGTCTGAATAACCTTGACCACCTTCACGGCAGCTGCAGCCGGTGGTGGCGGCGGGGGCGGCGGGGGCGGCGCGACCAGGAAGGTCAGCAACTGGGCCTTGGGCAACTCCTCGGTGAAGGCTAACGGGATCGCCAGCATTATGCCGATCGCCAAGACGTTCAAAATAAACGACGTGGTCGTCGCAAAGGCCTTGCGCTTACGCTGGATGCCAAACTCCAGTACGCTGTCTGCAAACATGGCTCTCGGCGGAACCGGCGGCCCCAGCACAAGCTCTCTGCGCGCCGGAACTGACGCCGCTGCATGGGTTGGCGCCGCTACTTCCTTCACTTCTGGTTCGTGGATTTCGATTGTGCTCATCGGAGCCCTCCCTGATTGACCCCGCCGCGACTGCCCTTCCGGCCCGGCGCGCCAGGGGATGTGGCCTGAGGCCCACATCTCCGCTTTCTCCAAGGTCATTTTCTTCGAAGAGGACTTTTGGGCAAATGGCCGACATCACGGCTGTTTGTGATCGAGATCACGGTTTGAGAGTTTTGCTAAACCGAAGTAATAACGGGTGATGGTTCGGCCGTGGATGTGATTTGTGCGATTTTCGTACCGCTCGCGCGACCGCGAACAAGAAGCAAAAGCTGCGTAAAGATGGACGTGAGGCGGCGGTAGTCAGGTCTCGGAAGACAGTGGATGGTCTCTAGTGATCAGCGACTAGTTTTCTAATCAGAATCACCATCAGATCCTGCCTCAAAGAAATTGTTTTCCGGAAGCCGAGCGCCGGGAAGCCAAGCTTTCAGTTCTTGTTCCAGCGCGAAATCTTGGCGGCCAGATGTGCGGCGTAGAGTCCGGTGATCAGGCCGGTGAAAACGTCCATTGTGTAATGTGCGCGCAGCACCAGCACGGTCGCAGCCTCCAAAATCACGATTGCAATTCCGGCGATCGTCAACCCGCGTTTTCCAGTGCGGATCAGTTCGGAGGCACCGAGAACTGCGATCGCAGTATGCCCCGAGAAGAAATAGTCGTTGGCTACTCCGTAGGTCACGAGCAACGATGGAAATCCTGGGTAATGCCAGAGAGCGTCCGGAGGAGTAGGAAGCGCAACGCAAGCCTGGAGGATTTGGCGCAGTCCGAGAACAATCACGAGGCCCAAGAAGGGGCGCGAGTCGGCGCGGAAGATCCACATCGCCAACAAACCGATTCCGAGCAAGTCAATCAATCCAGAACTGACAATGAGAAGCGCGTTCGCCGCAGCAGGATGCAGGCGCAAGTACAGATTCGCCGGCGCGGTAGCGACGTGAAGGCTATCCCCGATACCGGAGGTGGGGACGCTGCGTGCCCCGATCAGCGACTGCGTCCAAAACCAGATTGCAAGGGCGACCACGGTCACGAGCAATCGGACCGCGAAAGACGATGTGGCCAGAGATTTCGCGGCGGTCGCGGGTAGCATAGGTGTGCGGGATTATACCCTTCCGGAATAATCCCGCCACGACTATTGCGAATGCACAATCTCGAAAGCGACTCCGCTCTTGCCTCCTCCGCCCGAAGCTGTTCCGAAGAGATTTCCTGACGAATCGATCGTCACTCCTGCCAGCGGCGCCGCTCCATCAGTGCCACCGGTAAAGGTATGCAGCACGCTCTCGCTCCAGGGGCCGGTCACGCGCGGAATCAATTCGAAGATCGACCCAGCAGAATCGGCCCCTCCGGCGACGGCGGCGGCATAAAGATTTCCGGCGGAATCGAACGCCGGCGGACCGAGAGCGGTCGAGCCGTCTCTTCCGTTCAACTCATGCAAAACCGTCTCCGACCACGTGCCGTCTCCGATGCTCGTGAGCTTATAGACCACGCCACATCCGACAGAAGAACATGCTCCATCGCCACCCTGCCGCGTAGTGCCGTAGAGGTTGTCACTCGCATCCTGCACTGGCGTCGAGTTGGGAACAGCTCCATCGTTCACGTTGAAGCTGAAGATTACGCTTTCGGTGTAACTGCCATCGGAGTTCGGTGCGAGTTGATACACCGCCCCCTGGCCGTTGGCGCCGCCGGTCTGGGCCACCCCATAGATATTTCCATTTTTGGCAAGGACGACGCTACCGGCCGGCAAGTTTGGATCGGGCCCCAAATATTCTCCCGTAAAGCTATAAAGGATCGTTTCGGTCCATTTGCTGGCGCCCGGGGTGAGTCGGAAGACAGTACCTCCGTTGTCGTCGCCGCGGCCAAAGATCGCGCCGCCAAGCTGCGTGGTTCCGTATAAATTACCCGCGCTGTCGAAAACCATCTCGGCTTGCGGATCCCATCCATCCTGTCCGTTGCCAAAACTGTGCAGCACACTCTCGGTCCAACCAGTGCTCAAATGACTCACCTCAAATGCGGTGCCGCCTCCATACGCGCCTCCCCCGGCGGTCGTGCCATAGAGATTGCCCGCCGTGTCCATGACGAGCGCGGCCACCGGCGCATCTCCATCGATCCCGCTGAAGCTGTAAAGAATTGTTTCTGTCCATGCGCCATTGGAAGCTCGTGAAAGCTTGAAGACAGTCCCGTCACTGTTCGGGCCGCCACTCATAGTCGTGCCATAGAAGTTCCCGTGAGTGTCTTCGATCAGGCCCGCGCTGGGAGCAGCGCCGTCTGGCGTACCTTTGAACGCATAAAGAACTCTTTCGTGAGAAGCGGCAAAAGCGGTGCTGATTAGAATAGCGAGCGTGCTGGTTACGCCAAGAACGCGTACCTGCAAGAACGACAGACGAAGCATGTTGGAACTCCTCCCCGACCAGTGACAACCCGAGTGGCATATAACGATCGTCAGTAAGGATTCTGTTCGAGCTGCAAAGGTTGGCGCGGACGAAACTGTACTCGGCACGGGACGTTTCATCCGCGACACACTCGCGCGGACTAGAACGGTTCCGCGGAAAAGTCAGGGGGCACCGTGACCGGTGAAATCTTCCTTCACTTGCCACAAAAGACTGTCAAAATCGCCCCCAATCGTACTGGGTTGCGGGGGCGCAAATGGTCGTTGTGGGGATAGTCCCGGCACAGCCGGCGTTTGTTCTCAGCCCGGGGTCACACGTTCATGCGCGACGTCTCGCATTTGCCTGTCGCTGCTGGGGGCGCTAATCGCGATGGTCGCAGCGTTGCCCTGCCTGGCGCAAGATTCGTTCAGCGTGCGGAATGTCACGAAACAAGGAAAACAAAGAAATGGAGCGGGAGACCGGGATCGAACCGGCGACATCCAGCTTGGGAAGCTGGCGTTCTACCGCTGAACTACTCCCGCTCAGAACCGGAGAAACAGACGGCTGAACGTTGCTAGATTACCACTGCGGAGGACGGGTCACAACCGTTGCACGCAAAGAGCACGCAAGAGTGACCGTTGCACGCAAGAGTGACCGGCAGCGGCTGATGCCCACCTAGGTCCACGCTCTGACGGCAGCGCTGAAGCGGTGCCCTTCCCAAGAACCATACACCGGACTGAACGTACAGGCATGTGAATAGCCCCGTCTTTCATGTTTAAATGGTGCGCGTTGTTTCGCCACACAATCCTTCGACTTCAGGAAGACTAAGATCCATGCCAGACAATTCGCGTTCGAACTCCTCGTCCAGCCGCCGTTCGTTTCTGCAGACCACTCTTATCGGCGGAACCGCCGCCACCCTGACGCCCATCTATGCTGCAGGCGCAGCCGCGCGCGACATTTCACTCGCGGGTTCAACCGGACCGCAACCTGCCGACGTCAGACCCTTTGAACTGGAGGAGATGACGATTCCCGAACTACAGGACGGGATGAAATCGGGTAAGTTCACCGCATACTCACTGGCTGAGAAATATCTCGGGCGCATTGACGAGCTTGATAAACGCGGCCCAGCGGTGAACGCGATTATTGAAATTAATCCGGATGCGCTCTCCATCGCCGATGCGCTTGACCAGGAGCGCAAGGCCAAGGGCCCACGTGGGCCCCTTCACGGTATTCCGGTGGTGATCAAAGACAACATCGACACCGCCGATCGCATGATGACGACCGCGGGATCGCTCGCGCTACTGGGCTCGAAGCCGCCGAAAGATTCCTTCGTTGCGCAAAAATTACGCGCGGCGGGCGCGGTGATTCTAGGCAAGACGAATCTCAGCGAGTGGGCCAACAGCCGATCGAGTCACTCGACCAGCGGATGGAGCGGCCGCGGAGGCTTGACCAAAAATCCCTATGCGCTCGATCGCAATGCCTGCGGATCGAGTTCGGGCACCGGGGCTGGCGTCTCCGCGAATTTTGCCACTGCGGGGATCGGCACAGAAACCGATGGATCGATCGTTTGTCCATCGTCGTCGAACGGGCTCGCTGGCATCAAGCCCACGGTGGGCCTGGTGAGCCGCACGGGCATCATTCCGATTTCGCACAGTCAGGACGGTGCTGGCTCTATGTGTCGTACGGTGCGGGATGCAGCAATTCTTCTGGGAGCGCTCACGGGTGTCGATCCCGAGGATACGGCGACCTCAGCCAGCGCGGGAAAGTCGCAAACCGACTACTCGCAGTACTGCGATCCTAACGGCTTGAAGGGCGCGCGCATCGGCGTGGGTCGCAAGTATTTTGGCATCAGCGACGCGGTTGACGCGCTGATGAAAGAGACGCTTGATGTTCTCAAAAAGCAAGGCGCGACGCTGGTCGATCCCGCCGATATCGAGACGTTCGGTAAGTTCGATGACAGTGAGGGACTGGTATTGCTCTACGAGCTGAAGGCCGATCTTAATGCCTATCTCGCGCGTCTAGGACCCAACGCTCCTGTAAAAACTCTGAAAGACGTGATCGAGTTCAACGACCGCAACCATCAGAAGGAAATGCCTTACTTCGGGCAGGACTTATTGATCAAGGCAGAAGCTAAAGGACCACTTACTGACAAGGAGTATCTGGACGCGCTGGCAAAGAATCATCAATTAGCAGGAAAAGAAGGCATCGACGCCCTGATGGATAAGCACCAGCTTGACGCTATTGTCGGTCCCACGGGCGGTCCGGCGTGGCTCACTGACTTGGTGACGGGGGACCACTTTACCGGTGGAAGTTCCAACGCTGCAGCGGTTGCGGGTTATCCCAATATTAATGTGACTGCGGGTTATGTCTCCGGCCTGCCTGTCGGTATCTCATTCTTTGGCCGGGCGTGGAGCGAACCTACCCTTATCAAGCTGGCTTACTCCTTTGAACAGGCAACGAAAACCCGCCGGAGCCCGCGGTTCTTGAGCAGCGTCGGGGATGGGATAAGATAGCACCCAGACTGGGGCGCGCGGGAGGGTTTAGCGTGACCGAGCTTCGCCGTAGCGAATCCTTTTTTCCTTCGTTCTCTGCCCGCATCATTGGCTTATGCCTGGCGCTCGCTTGTCTGGCATTTGGGCAAATCACCTATCCATCGCTTCAAGAGGTTCGCGTAGACGGGCTTGCGTCGTTGATGGCGCGTACTCACGATCCTTCCGATGTTCTCCTGACCTCTCTTGATACGATCTTTCATGACCGCGAGATGTGTTGCGGGAAAGACTCGGCACTCGAAGACAGCGCACTCCGGGCGGATCCCAAGTCGTTGAAGGATATTGCCACGAAGCTTCAGGGCCGCCATCTTCTGAGCGACGGCCGGCCCATCATGGTCAGGGCCGAATACATTGAGCCTGACAAACTGAATGGGGGCCTTTTGATTGCCACCCTTCGGAACAAACGTGCCCTCCTGCTGGGGTGGGATTCACGCCTGTATGTCTGTTATGGCGTGAAGTACCGGCAAGACTACGATCCCAACACCGGCGTAGAAACGAACACCATTCTCAAATTCCTGTTGCTCGATACGCGCTACTCCGACTCGCGCCGGAGCCTTGTCTTCGATCGTGAGAGCGACAACTGGGCCAAAGTGCAGGGAGTAGTTTGGATGGAGGCTAAACCGCAGTAGACAGTCCGAAACACTCTAATATTTCCAACGTCTAACTATTCCCATGTTAGCCTTGTGTGCATGAGGGGGTAATACATGACCAACCTGAATAAGGTAGTCACTTCCCTGCGGAACGAGTACGCTCGTCTCGGAAAAGAGATGGGCAGAGTGGGGAAGGCGCTGGACGCGCTCGGACAGTCTGGCGGGAAAAAGCTCAAGACGACAGGACGTACCTTGAGCAAAGAAGCCCGCAAACGGATCGCCGACGCGCAAAGACTACGCTGGGCAAAAGTGCGGAAAGCTGCTGCCAAGCTAGTCAAGTCGTAAGCTGTAATTATTCGCAAGCACCGCGGCCTCGTTCGTAACTGCTCCTAAACCTTACGGACGGGGCCGTATGCTGGAATCCATCGCTCACACCCCAATGCCGCTGCCAAAACGTTCCATTTTTCTTGCCTGTTTTTCTCTCGCTTTTATTCCCTCGATCCTCAGTGCGACCGTGCTGGCGCAAGAGGTAACTCTTCAGGCCATCGTTACACCTTCTACTGTCGTTATGAAAGATGGCCATCCAGTACCGTTTGCGCTGCATGGTTCTATTGAATTCAATTCCCTGGAACAACTATTCCCCTACGTTGAGTCCCAGACCCGTCGCTGGCCCGGTAACAAGGATTTCGGCGAGAGCCAACGGCAGCAATTAGGGCGCGAACTATTACGACGCGGCGTTGAGAGCCGGATTATTTCAATGGCCGACGAACGGCCGCTGGAAGTGCTGATGACCCATACCAGCGAAGAATTGCAGCAAGCTCTCGCCCGCGTGAAGGAGCCCGTCCCTACTGGCTATGCCGATGCGTTTTTTGCGGTGCAGGAGAAGTGGAAGCAAGCCATTAACTGCTGGAGCGCGTCTCCGTCGATCCCGGCCCGAGTGCTCTCGAATTGGTATCCCATCGAGGAAGGCATTGAGCTTTATGGCGCGACTTACGATTCGACCGAGCACTTCTGGCAGGGGGTGAAATATCACCCCGACGTGACTGTCGGCGAGTTGATGGCACTGCTGGCCTCGTTTCAGCACAAAGACTGGGCGCCATGGCTGGCCCGTCTGGATGGGGGTCCGAACTTATATCTGCCGAACGCTTATGCCGTCGAGTTTCTACGTCATAACCTGACGCGGGATCGGATCGAGTGGTTTCAACATGAATTCTCGGGACATGATCTGCAAGCCAGCGATCATGCTCGCACCGTGCAACAACGACATGCGGCGCCGTTTCGCTTCAGCGCATTTCAGGAGAAAGTTTTGTGGGGAGATCTGGCAGACCTGTTTCATCTGGTCTATGTTTTCTCGCCACCGGATGACCCGTTGAGGCGCACTATGGCCGAGCACCATTTTGACGGCATCTATCTTGGCGAGCGCAAGATGGGATTTATCAGCGAGGAGTTTCGCTCGTTGATGCTGGAAATTTGGCACGTGAAATATCTGAAGATGGCGCGGTTTCGTGAGGTAATCGCATCGATTCCAACAGAGATCCGGCTGGAACATTTTCTTAACGACGGAGATTCGCCGGACATTCCGATCCCGATTTATGTCGGGTACCTCAACCAGATGCGAGAGTTGGCGATCAAGGCAAGACCGAAGTAAGGAATAACTTGGGCAGTCTAAGTCCAGCGGAACCATTTCAGCGCCAGCACAAACGAAATCCCGCCCCACAAGCCCAAAATTAGCAGCCGTGACCACTGATGAAGTAGCGGTGTGCCTTCGAGAATGCTGGCGCGCAACGCATCATTGAGCGCGGTCAACGGCAGCGCTTTGATCAGGGGATGTATGACAGCCGGGAATCTCTCGTATGAGAAGAAAACGCCGGAGAAGATCCACATCGGCATCATCACCAGATTGATAAGCCCGCTGATGCTCTCAATTTTCTGGGCGCGGCTGGCGGTCAACAGGCCGACACCGCCGAAGGTGAGCGATCCCAAGCCTCCAATCGTGGCAATCGACAAGACCGAGCCCAAGACACGCATGTGAAAGAAGATGATGCCGAAAACCAGCAGCAGGCCGATCTCGATGACCATCAGGATGAGCCGGCTGGTCATGATTGCCAGCAGAAAATCTCCGCGGCGCATGGGAGTGCCGACGTAGCGCTTAAGCAGTTTGCGCTGACGCATGTCCACGAGCGCGAAGCCGATGCCCCACATGCCGGAGTTCATCAGATTCATGCCGAGCAGGCCGGGGATGAGGAAATCGATGTACCGCGAGCCTGGCTCGGACGATGTAACCGCAGTTGTCGCCACGGCATCATTGCGACCGGAGGCCGCTTGCAACGCATCATTCACCTCAGCCTTGGCTAGTACGCTTTCTGGGCGCGCGGGATCGTAGCGGTAGACGAAACCATTGTTCAACCCGGGTTCGATCACGAGATCGAACTTGCCGAGGCGAAATCCCTTGCGGGCATCGTCGGCGTTTAGAACTTGAATCTTGAACAGATCGTGATGCGGCGAGCGCGCGAGCAGTGCCTGGGCGCTTTGAGCACTGCTGCCTTCGACAATCGCGACTGAGACGGCGTCTCCCGGCTTGTTGCGGAAGGCGATGCCAAGCCCGAGTGCGAGCAACAGTGGGAACACGAATACCCAGAACACTACTTCCGGCTCGCGTTTCAGTTCGAGCATGCGCGCCATCAGCAAATGGCTATAGCCGGCCCAGCGACCGTTGCGCCGTGGGATGGATTGCGGAGCTTTCGCTGATTGAACTGGGGTTTCCTGTGCAACGCTCATAGATTTCAGTCTTCCGCTTCGGAAAGTAATCACTCTTCGCGCAGATGGCGTCCGGTCAGTCTGACGAACACATCTTCCAGACTCGCCTGACGCGTGGTCAGATGTTGCAGCTGACTTCCCTGCTTGTCGATTGCTTCAAGCAACGCAGGGATCGTCAAATGCGGCTGCTTCACATTTAAGGCGACCAAACCGTCGTCTTCTCGCACCGATTCGACGCTGGGCAGGCCACGCCACGCCTGCAACGCCGCGCCGTCGGAGTTACCGCTCACCGAAAACTCGACAACGTGATGGCCGCCCAGCCGCTCGATCAAGTCGGCGGGCGACCCCTCGGCGATGATCTGCCCGTGATCCACAATAGCGAGGCGATCGCACAGGCGCTCGGCCTCGTCCATGTAATGCGTGGTCAGCAGCACGGTGCCGCCAGCGCGCTGAAATTCGCGGATGATGTCCCACAGCTGGCGCCGGCTCTGCGGATCAAGGCCCGTTGTCGGCTCGTCGAGAAAAAGAATTTTCGGATTGCAAACCAGCGCTGTCGCCACCGCCAACCGTTGGCGCTGTCCGCCGGAAAGTTTGCCCACCCACGAGTCAGCTTTCTCCGTGAGTTGCAACTGCTCGAGCACCTCGTTGGACGAGCGCGGCTCGCGATAGAAGCTGGCAAAAAGTTCGACCGTCTCGTGCACGGTCAATTTTTCCGAAAGACGAGTCTCCTGCAGAGATATGCCCAGCCACTCGCGCATCTCACGCTCGTTCTCGCGCCAGTTGCGGCCAAGGATTGACACCTCGCCTGACGTGGGCGCAAGCAGACCCTCGAGAATTTCGATGGTTGTAGTCTTCCCCGCCCCATTCGGCCCCAGCAGGCCGAAACATTCGCCAGTCTGAATCTCTAGAGTCAATCCGCGGACGGCTTCGACCTTGCCGTCGTAGGTCTTGCGGAGATCGCGGCATTGGATGGCGGGAGGCATTGGGTGATTCTAGCGGATGTGGTTCTCAGTCGTCGTCCCGGGCGGTCAGTCTTGAGAGGTACTCTCTCCAGGCGCACCGGGCAGCAGCAGTTCTTCGATTTCTGGACCGCCCTTATAAAGCCAGCGGGCCATGAGCGAATAGCCCCCGACCCTCGTTACCAGAAAAGCCATCCGGATGAGGTAGTAGTGGCGCATGTAATCCAAATACCCCATGTTGGTCGCAGATGTGGGCTCGTATCTAAGGTAGTGGAGAAAGGAATGCGCAACCTCCGGCAGGTAGGAGGCTTCGACCAGAGCCGTCACAGTCAAGAACACAGCCAGCGCGCGGCTAGCCAGCAACACAACATCTCTCTTTGACATGGATTCCTCGGATATGGGCAGACGCGAGGGTGATTCTACCGTGCAGGTATAATCTCCGCACCTATGACTCTGGGCTCGGGGACGAAGTTAGGACCCTATGAAATTGTCGCGCTGATCGGCGCGGGCGGGATGGGCGAGGTGTACCGCGCCCGCGACTCACGCCTTGGACGGGATGTAGCGGTAAAAGTTCTTTCCGAATCGTTCACGCGAGATCCGGAGCGCCTGCATCGCTTCGAGCAGGAAGCGCGTGCAGTTGCGGCACTGAATCATCCGAACATTCTGGGGCTGTATGACATCGGGTCCGACAACGGCAGGCCTTATCTCGTCTCCGAACTTCTCGAAGGCGAGAGCTTGCGCGAGATGCTGCGAGGCGGTCCGGTGCACTCGCGCAAGGCGGGCGACTACGCGGTGCAAATCGCCTCAGGCCTCGCTGCTGCGCATGAAAAAGGGATCGTACACCGCGATCTCAAGCCGGAAAATCTTTTCATCACGAAAGATGGGCGGGCGAAGATTCTCGACTTCGGCCTCGCGAAGTTGACGCAGACGCCGGTTACCGGCTCCGATGGATTGACCGTCACCAGTTCTCCCACGATGGCCGGAGTCGTAATGGGCACCGCCGGCTACATGTCCCCCGAACAGGTGCGCGGTGAGACGGTCGATCATCGTACCGACATTTTTGCCTTCGGCGCGGTGCTCTACGAAATGATCTCGGGCCAGCGCGCTTTCCATCGCGACACCGCGGCTGAAACCATGACGGCGATTCTGAAAGAAGACCCGCCGGAGCTGGGTGATACGACCAAAGTCGTTTCTCCGGCGCTTGATCGCATCGTGCGGCGTTGCCTGGAAAAGCGCCCGGAGCAACGCTTCCAGTCTGCTCAAGACTTGGCGTTTGCCATGGGTGCGCTTTCAAGCACCGACGCTAGCGGCGCAGTGCGCGCGAGACCTGCGCCTCGGGAGACGCGGTCGTGGCTCTGGGCGATCGGAACGCTCGCTCTGTTAAGCATTGCCGCTATTGTCTGGGGATTTTCCAGAACGGCTCCGGCTGCGCGTCGTATGCAGTTTGCTCTTCCCGTCCCAGGACAGGTCAGCCAGACTGCACTTTCGGCGGATGGCGAAATGCTCGCTTTCGTATCGCCCGACGAAAAGACCAATGTTCCCATGCTGTACGTCCAACGCTTGGGTGCCCCCACCGCGACAGAATTGCCCGGAACGGAAGACGCGAGCTTTCCTTTCTGGTCGCCGGACGACGCCTACGTCGGATATTTTGCCAAGAGCAGGCTTTTAAAGGTCGCTGCCTCTGGTGGTTCTCCCCAGACCCTGGCCAGCGTCAGCGTTGCACGAGGCGGAACGTGGGGAACAAAGAACGTCATCGTATACAGTCCCGACCCCCAGGGCGGAATGTGGCGCGTGAATGCGAACGGCACTGGCGCCGCCCCGTTGAGCGCGACCTTGTTCACTTCGGGTGAACAGTCGCACCGTTGGCCGGTCTTCCTTCCTGACGGAGATCGCTTCTTATTCTGGGCAGGAAACTTCCTGAACAGCCTGGACGACCGAACTAGCGGCATCTACGAAAGTTCGCTCGACTCAAAGCAGAAGACTTTGGTCATGCCGGCGCACTCCAATGCGGCTCTGGCCCGCGGCCAGATTTTTTATGCGGATGAGAAGCGTCGCCTCGTCTCCTCTGCGTTTGATATCGCCAAAGGAACGGTCTCCGGCGAGCCGCACGTGATCGCTGAATCCGTGGGGTATCAGCCGGCAATTATCTGGGGCGCATTTTCCGCCGCATTGAATGGAAACTTGATCTATTCGACCAGCACAGAGACCACGTTGTCGGCTCTGACCTGGGTCGACCGCGCGGGCAAGGAACTGGGCCGCGTCGGTGATCCCGGCACGCTGTCGAACCCGGCGCTCTCTCCAGATGGCAAGCGGGTAGCCGTAGACATCGCTGATACGAAGGCTAATAACGTGGACGTGTGGATTGAGAGCCTGGAGGGCGGCTCCAACACCAGGTTCACTTTCGACGCTACCGAGGCAGTTGCGGCAGTATGGACGAGGGACGAAAAGAGTATTGCCTATCGAACGGTGTCGGCAAAAGTCTCTTTGATGTTAAAGGCAGCGTCGGGCCTCGAGCGGGAAAAAGCGCTGGTCACGGTCGACTTTGTGGCGGACTTTGTGCCGAATTCCTGGTCCCTCGATGATAAGCAACTGCTGTGCACCGAGTTCTTCTCTGATCGTCTCGGGGACCGCTCCACCGGCCTCGTTCTAGTACCGGCGACGGGCGGAAATCTCGTACCGTTTGGACCAACGAAAGCGTCGCAGCGCAATGGCCAGATTTCTCCGGACGGGAAATGGGTAGCCTATGCCTCGAATGAGTCGGGCGATTGGGAAGTCTACGTTACAACGTTTCCCGCGGCCGCGGGCAAATGGCAGATCTCGCGCGGCGGCGGAAGCGAGCCCCGCTGGCGTGGCGACGGCAAGGAAATCTTCTATATTGCACCGACTGGAATGATGACGGCGGCAACCGTATCGACCGATGGCGCCCTCTCGAGCGGAACTCCGATGTCGTTGTTCCAGGTTCGCGGGCGCGCCGCCGTTTCGTCGACGGATTCCTTCACCTACGACGTCAGCCGCGATGGAAAGCGGTTCCTGGTCAACCGCTACTTGCAACCCGATCATCCGAACCCACTGACGATTGTACTGAATGCCACGGCCGAAGCGCAGAAGTAGACTGAACTGTTAAAATTCCGCATCGCCTGAGTCGCTTCCGACATCTTTTTTCTATGCGTACCCCACGGCACGGCTTCACTTGACGGCGTTTCCTGTAAGACCCAGTCAGTCGTTTCCAAAAACACGTTCAGTTTTCGGTTCTCAGCCACCGATAAGGATGCTGCTTATGTTCCGCAAATCATTTTTGCTGCTCTTCCTCTTTGCCTTAACTCTGTGTGCGCTCGCGCAAGACTCCCGCCACTTTACATTTCACTACGCGTTTGCGGTGAAGAATGTGCCACCGGGCAAGAAAATCCGCATATGGATTCCCGCCGCCCAGTCGGATGCCAACCAAGAGGTGAAAATCATTTCCGCCGAGGGCGATCTACCTCTGAAGAAAACTCGCGAATCAAAATACGGCAATGAAATCTATTTTGCCGAGGCCATTAACGCGGCAAAGTCCGAACTGCACTTCGACCTGGAATACGACGTTGTACGTCACGAACGCGTAGCGCTGACTTCAACCGCACACGTAGTGGCGGCTTCCCTGCCAACAAAAGAGCGGCAAGAGGATCTGCAACCCGACGCCCTCGTGCCTATCACAGGCTTACCCGCGGACCTCGCTGCCAAAGAGACTCAGGGCAAAACACAACCGATCGACAAAGCACGCGCGATCTATGACTACGTTTTCGCGACGATGAAATACGACAAGACCGGCACCGGTTGGGGACACGGCGATGTGCTCTATGCCTGCGATGCCAAAAAGGGCAACTGCACCGATTTCCATTCCCTGTTCATTGCCATGGCGCGATCACAGGGCATTCCGTCGCGCTTCGAGATCGGCTTCCCCTTGCCGCCCGACAAGCATTCCGCAGAGATCGCTGGCTATCACTGCTGGTCGGATTTCTATGTCGATGGCAAAGGCTGGATTCCAGTAGATATTTCCGAGGCGTGGAAGCATCCCGAAAAGCGGGACTACTTTTTCGGGTCGCACGACGTAAACCGCGTGCAGTTCAGCATGGGCCGCGACCTGCGCCTGAATCCTGCTCAGGAGGGCAAGCCGCTGAATTATTTTGTCTATCCGTACGTAGAAGTAGACGGCCAGGAATACGCAAACGTCTCGCTGGCTTTTTCTTTCACGGACGCGAGTTCAGCGATGGCGATGAAATGAGCGTGCACCGCTCTTCGTAATCAGGTTTAGCGGTGGCTAGCCACCAACCCGCCGGGGCCCGGGTCGCCCGGGGTCGATGGCGGAGGCGCCGTGTCAGCAGGACGCGTTTTTGAAGGTCCATCGGCGGGCCTGGGCGCGTCTGCCGGATCTTCTCCGGGACGTCGCAGGCTGGGTGCATTGGGCTGGCGAACGTCCTGCTCCTTCTTGGCCTCCGTGTCCCCCTCTGGTTTCGGGATAATAACTTCGCGCTCTGTGCGCACAATCTTCTGGCCGCCGACTTTCATGGTCTCAATGCGCACCACTTCGTCACCCACGATGCGGACAAAGTCTACGTCCTGCGGCGGATCACCATAGATCCATTCTTCGTAGTCGCTGTCCCCATCCTTCTCCCGTACCTTCTTCGGCGGACGCCCCTTGGAATGCAGCACCATTTCCGTGGTCATGCCCACCAGCACGCGGTGTTCCTGAATGGCCTCTTTCGCCTTCGCTGGCACGGTGTCGAGGTACGCTTCCTCTTTGTTGCGCGCGTTGAAATCGAGCACGGGAATGAGCAGATCACGCAGCTGTTGGGCGGTCATTTCCGGAACATATTTGTCGAAGTAAATATCCAGGTAGCTGCCATGGGCATTGGTCTGCGGTTGGTTATTGCCGGCGATCGGAATCTCAGCCCCGCTGTTGCCCGAAACAGATACGTGCTCGTACCACTTCTTGCGGTGAACCGCGCCACCGTTGAGGTCGAAATGAATGTGATCGTCTTTAATCTGAACGAACGAAATGTGGGCGGGGTCGCCCGGCTTGATCGCCGGCCCCCACAGGGCCAGGGCGGACTGCAGATCTATGCCGCTCGGCGTGGTCATGCCGTCTTTCAACTTGATTCCCTTGGTGCCCATGGGAAAGGTGGTCCGCGAATAAAAAATCTGGGTCTCGAAGTCGCGAATAATCTCTAACCGCGTCTGTCTCGACATGTGTGGAGCGTTCGCGGGAATGGGCGGAGCGACCGGTGCCGGTTGCGGAATGGGACTTGCCGCCGTCGCGGGCGGAGCCTCAGGCTTGGCTTGGTCACTCTGTGCGCAAAGGAGCGCCGCTGAACTAAGGAGAACGGGAAACAGGAGGAGGGACGCGCTGCGAAGACGTTCCATAAAACACCCCAGGGCCGACTTCGCCCATTATAGCTCCATCCGCAAAGGACTATTTACTCATTACTGGGAGAAAGTACGGCGGTTGGGGGAACAACTTTCCTTCGCTTGGCTAGACCAAATTAAGCGCCTTCTTGATTGTGCCGCGCTCCTTTTGGATTTTGTCCTGCAGCAGCGTGATCGCATAGATCAATTGCTCAGGACGCGGCGGGCATCCCGGGACATATACATCTACGGGGATGACCTGATTGACGCTCTGCACCAGGGCATAATTCTGGAAGACACCGCCTGAGGTCGCGCAGGCGCCCATGGACATCACCCACTTCGGCTCCGGCATCTGCTCCCACAATTGGCGAATGACCGGCGCCATCTTGTTCGAGACGCGCCCGGCGATAATCATCAGGTCGCTCTGCCGCGGGGACGGGCGAAATACTTCGGCCCCGAAGCGGGCAATGTCGAACCGCGATGCCCCCATGGACATCATTTCAATGGCGCAGCAGGCCAGCCCAAACGTCATGGGCCAAATCGAACTCTTGCGCATCCAGTTGACGGCGGAATCGAGCGTGGTCAACACAACTCCCTCGGGCGTGGGATTGCCGAAGGTCAGGTCTTTGACGACCTTCTTGCCGTTCTCAAAGTCAACGTAGGGTCCGAAGTTCAGTTCACGGGACATATGCAGTTATTTTAAACCACCGACGACTCGCAGCGTATGGAGATCTCTGTGTAACTTGGTATCCTGTGGTTAAGATTCTAGGGGTTTATCACGATCTTCCCAAACATCTGGCTTTTCTCCAGATACTCATGCGCGGCCCGCAACTCGCTTAGCGGAAAAGTGCGATCCAAAACTGGCTTTAGACGTCCGGCAAACACATGTCCTAAGACTTCGTGCAGGTCGCCCATCGTTCCCATATAGGAGCCGAGCAACTGCAACTGCCGCGCGAAAAGATGGCGCAGGTCCAGTCCCACCGTGGGTCCTGTGGTCGCCCCGCATGTCACCAGTTTGCCCCCACTCTTGAGGGAGCGAAGGCTCTCGTCCCAAGTCGCGGCACCGACGTGCTCGAACACGATATCGACGCCTTCTTTGTTCGTGATCTTGCGGACCTCCTCCGAGATCTTCTGCTTGTAATGATTGATGCCGTGGTCAGCCCCGAGCGCTCGTCCCTTTTCCAGTTTCGCCTCGTCGCCGGCGGTTGTGATCACGCGGCAATGAAACAGTTTCGCAATCTGGATCGCAGCGATGCCCACGCCCGAACTTGCGCCCAACACCAGCACTGTCTGCCCTTGGCGTACTCCGGCGAGCCCAACTAGCATGTGCCAAGCCGTCACAAACACGAGCGGCACGCTGGCTGCCTGATTGAAATCAAAGGCGTCAGGAATGGGAATCACATTCGCGCCGGGAACGGCGATCAATTCGCAGTTTCCGCCATCCACCGCGTTGCCGAGCACGGTGAACTCGCGGCATTGATTCTGAATTCCCGCCAGACACTTCACGCAGTGTCCGCAGAAATGCATGGGAGCAACCAGCACTCGCTGTCCGACTTTGAAGCCGGTCACGTACTCGCCGATCTCGGCAACTTCTCCCGCAATGTCGCTGCCGAGGATGTGCGGCAGCTTCACGCCGGGCAATCCTTTGCGCACCCAAACGTCGAGATGATTGAGCGAGCACGCCTTCACCCGCACCAGCACTTGGTCTTTGCGCGGCTGCGGGTCCGGCACATCTTCGTACGTCAAAACCTCAGGGCCGCCGAATTGATGAATGCGAACGGCTTTCATTTCGTTGTTCCCCTCAAAGCAGTCACGCTAACACAAAATTCATTGCCGGCGGGAGAATCGGACCATGGTTTGATAGGGTTTGACTCTGTCCTGTTAACCGATTGATAATCAATACGGTAGCGCCCCGGACCATGGACATCTACGAACAAATCGTGCAACTTCGCCACGAAGGACGCCGCGGAGCCATTGCCACCATTGTCAACGTGCGTGGCTCGATTCCTTCGTTCCGCACTGCGAAGATGCTGGTTCGTGACGACGGATCGATTGTTGGCACCATTGGCGGCGGATGTGTCGAGGCCGACGTGTGGCAGGCCGCCCGCGAAGTGATGGAATCCGAGAAGCCTCGAACCTTAAAGTTCGACTTGAACCAGGATCCGAAGTACGATACCGGCCTTGTCTGCGGGGGAACGCTAGAGATTTTCATCGAGCCCCTTCTGCCTCCAGCATTACTTTATGTATTCGGCGCAGGTCACGTAGCCATAAACCTTTGCCAGGCAGCGGCAAACGCAGGATTCGACGTCGTTGTGGCCGATGATCGTTCCTCGTACGCTACCAAAGAACGATTCCCCGCCGCTCGCGAACTCCACGCTCTCGACTTCGACGAGGCCATGCAAAAACTCGATCCAAACGAGTCTTCTTACATCGTCATTGTGACGCGCGGCCATCGCGACGACATGCGCATCTTGCGCTGGGCCGTTCAGACGCGCGCCCGGTATGTCGGCATGATCGGCTCCAAGCGCAAGGTCATCGAAATCTTCAAAACCCTGCAGAAGGAGGGCGTCCCCGCGCATCTTTTCGAGCGGGTTCACGCTCCCGTAGGGCTCGACATTGGGGCCATCACGCCAGAAGAAATTGCGGTCGCCATCACAGCAGAACTCATCGCCATTCGGCGCCACGCTATTGCAGCGTTGCCGCACTTAAGTTGGTTCAAAACCCAGCGCGAAGAGACCTCCGACACTGCGCCTGCGATTGAAGAGGCGATAGACGACCGCGACCACAGCCTCTAGCCCAACTGCACTCACTGACTTTCTTCCCGCTTTCTGCTATCTTCCGCAGCATGTCCCGGTCCCCGAGTTTCGCTGGAGTAATTCTCGCTGCTGGCGATTCTTCGCGCATGGGAACCGACAAAGCGTTGCTCCGCTGGCCACCGCAAAACGCCGGGCAGCCACCATCAAAGGACACGTTCCTATCAGCCGCAATCCGGTCGTTGACGCTTTCGACGGATTTTGTCGTGATTGTCGCCGGCAAGAACGAACCGGCGATCGCCCCGATTGCCTATGCCAACGGAGCTTCGGTCGTGGTGAATCCCGACCCGAGCCAGGGGCAGTTCAGTTCCCTGCAGGTCGGATTGCATGAAGTGCTAAACCGTGGCCGTGATGCCTCCATGATCACGCTCGTCGATCGTCCGCCAGTTAGCCGCGCCACGGTGCAGATATTGCGGGATGCCTTCGAGTCCGCGCCGCCTAACATTTGGGCAGTCGTGCCGGAGCATGCCGGCAAACACGGTCATCCCTATATCGTTGGACGCGAACTGATTGAAGCTTTCCTGCAGGCGTCGCCCACCGCCACCGCCCGCGACATCGAGCACCGCCATCAAGATCGCATCCAATACGTCGCGGTCGACGACCCGTTCGTGGCCCTCAACATCAACACGCCCGAAGATTACGCCGGCCTTCTGGCGAAACCTTCTTAGCATCGTGCCCTAAGTGCAATTGCGCATTTCTGCATCCGCAAGTTATCGTCGAAGTGCATGAAAATTCCTGGCGTACACACATCCCAGTCCAACGCGGAAGAGTTTCTTGAATCTGTTCTACGGCTCGAGCTACAAGTCGCGGCGTTCGACTGCGATGGCACACTCTGGTCCGGCGACGCCGGCGAGACTTTCTTCGACTGGGAGATCAAGAACGGTGTTGTGAGCACCGAGGTGGGCCTGGCCATGCGCGCCCGCTATGCCGAATACAAAGCGGGTAAGGTCAGTGAAGAAGAAATGTGCGGCGAGATGGTCACCATGCACCGGGGCATCTCCGAGGACACGATGATGCAAGCCGGGTCGAAATTCATGACGGAGTCCTTTCCTGGCCGAATCTTCCCCGAGATGCAAGACCTGGTTCGCCGCCTGCGCGAGCAGGGTTGCGAAATCTGGGCCGTCTCTTCGTCGAATGAATGGGTCATCCGCGCCGGAGTGAAAATCTTCGGCATTCCGCACGATCGAATCTTGGCGACGCAGGTCGAACTGGACGGTGACATCATTACTGGCCGTCTCGTGCGCGTTCCCTCCGGACCCGGTAAACCTAAAGCTTTACGCGAAGTCGTGAAGAAGACCATCGACGCAGCCTTCGGCAACTCACGCTGGGATGCGGAAATGCTCGCCATTGCCGCTTATGGTTTCGCAGTGAATCCGAATCCGGATCTCAAAGTCCTCGCCCAACAAAAAGGCTGGACCATCTACATCCCCGACGGAATCGGCCTCGCTATCAAGCCTTAAGCGATCCCCATCACCTCGTTGAAGAATCCAACCAGATACTTCCATACCAAGTAATAGGCAATGAGAGCCAGGCAAAACACCAGCAATAATAGAGCGTAGGGGATGGCAATTTGGTGGAACCACACCAATCCGCGCGATGTTGCGACCAAAAATCCTGAGCACGTCGCCAACAGAAATCCAGCCGGCGCCAGAACAAACGGCAGGATGGCGCCATGGAATCCAATCGGGAGATGAGGACGCGGGCGCAGCCACAAGTAGAAAATGTTCCATACCCCGAACAGATTGGGCACCAGCGCCATTGGGAAAATGATGACGCGCTCAATCGGAACTGGAATCTGGAACGTATAGCGTGCGATCAGAAAGCCGCTGAGTGCCACCAGCAGGAACATCGTCGGCGCAGCGATTCCGGCCATGTAGGCTCGCAAGTAAGGGTGGGTATTCATGTCGTCCTCCAAGATCAAAAGTTATAGAGCCAGATCGGGATCGAACTGGGAAAAGCGCAAATTCCGAGCAATAGAGCAGCCAGCAATGCCCAATCGAACCAGGGCACCGACGACAACTTCGTGGCTGAAAACACGGCTCGCCAAGAGCGCGAATCCCAGGGCTCATCCAAACGCCGCCTCATCTTCGGCCACAGGTCGTGATGAAGCTCGCGATCCACGGGCGCCACCGTCTGCTTTAACAATTCAACGAGTTCTTTCTGTTCCTGTTCATTCATAAGCTCTGCCTAAACTTCCCTAATCTTCTACGTAACAGTTGAACGGCACGAAAAAGCCGCGATTTGACAGCCGCCGGCGAAATGTTTAATGCGTCGGCAATCTCGCTGTGCGGCAATTCCTCAATTAATGCCAATGACGCCACCCCACGCAGCTTTGCTGGTAACTGCTGGAAAGCCATTTGGGTGCGCTCGCGGACTTCCCGTTGGATGGCCGGATCGCCCGGACTCCGGCCTGCCGCGGACGCGGCCAGACTCTCGGTGAGCTCCGCGGCCTGCGGTCGCGCGGTTTTCAGATAGTCGAAAGCCACGTTGGTCGCAATCCTTCTGGCCCACGCTCCGAAACTGCGAGTTGGATCGAAGCGGGCATGGGCTCGATAAATCCTCCAGAAAGTTTCCACCGTAAGATCTTCCGCCACAGCGGGATCACGTACGATGCGAACAGTCCAGCCGTAGACCTCTCGTTGGAATTGCTGGAACAAAGTCTCGAAGGCGTCCAGTTCGCCCGCTGCGAACCGCTCCAGTACAGACGGTGGCTGCTCTACCAGTTCCATTCTCGCTTTCCTATATACGCTTACTGGAGGGCGGGAGCGATGGTTTCATGTTTCTTTTGGACTGGTCCCAGCGGGGCGGCCATTTACAATTTCAGTTGTATGTATTCCGCGCAGTTGCTTGATCATTTTCAGAATCCGCGTAACGCGGGCGATGTCGCCGATGCCGATGCCATGGCGGAAATCAACAACCCTGCCTGCGGAGACATTCTTCGTCTCAGCTTGAAGATCAAGAACGGACGCATCACGGAAATCGGATTCAAAGCCAAGGGATGTGTCCCTTCCATGGCCTGCGCATCGGCGATTACCGAATTAGTTCTAAGGAAAACGGTGGAGGAAGCCCGCAAGGTGCGGCCCGACGACGTGATCAGTGCCGTAGGCGGCCTGCCACAAGCGTCAGCCCATGCGCCTCAATTGGCGCTGGATGCTCTGTCCGGGGCACTCAACAACTTTGCTTCCCGCAGTCACCTCAAGGCAGCTGATTGAGATAGCACGGGCCGCTTGTGGTCTGTACCGGAGGGGTCGGCGGCGTCTTCCATGGGGGAAAATTGAAGTTGAAGAACTGCGTCATGTTGATCTGCGCGGCATCACGCTTGGTCAGCGACGGCAAGCCGAACCGTGTTTCTATCAACTTCAAGATGGCGGTATGGTCGGCGACATTGTGATTCACGTAGTGCTTCTTGGCGTAGGGCGATATCACGATCACCGGTACTCGATATCCTGTGTAGGTAAAGTCGCAGTTCGGCCCGCTGGTGACGGTGCAGATATCTCCTGATTGCAGATCACTCGGCTTGATGCCATCGGGACTCTTTGCAGGTTGCGCCGCGACGTGGTCGTACAGCCCACCGGCTTCGTCATAGGTCAGAATGAAAGCGGAGTCTTTCCACGACGTGCTCGTCATCAGCGCGTTGATCAGCGACGAAACGTAGTTCGCGCCCAGTTGAATATCGATGGGATATGGATCTGAATCTGATCCGTGCTCATCCAGCCCGGCGGCGGAGGCTGGCTCGATGAGCGCGACCTGGGGCAGTGTTCCGTTCTGCAGATCGGTAAAGTACTGCGATATCGGCACCAGGCTTTGCGGGTAATTCGCCGGAATCGTTTGTCCCCACTGGAAATTCTGCACATAGCTCTGGGTGAGCAGGCACTGCGGAGTAGGGTCGCTGGCGCAGGGTGTGTTGTCGGGATTCACGTAGATCTTCCACGTAATGCCTGCGTTCTGAAGCTCCTGAAAGATCGTAGTCGCCGTTAACAGAGCTTGATCGGCGCTGTCCGTGCCAATCGGATATACATATCCCTGCGACGTGGCAGCGAGAAGGTAGTCGCGATTGGAGGAAGTCCGCGTCATCACAGGGGCAAACCACCGGTCTGAGGTGGAGAACTCCGAGGCCATGAAATAGTAGTAGTTAAGATCCGTCCAATCGTAATAACCCATAACACGGAGTCCGTTCGTGTCGTAGAACGGCGGATTGTTTGCTCGGGCGTCGTGTGCGGCGGTATAGACGTAGCCGTTGAGCGTCGGAGTTGAAGAGACTGGATCAGTCAGGTTCCAGTCCACGTGCCCCTCATTCCATGAGGGACTAGGGTTTTCGATGCACTGGGTAATCAAGTGATAGGAAGCAATCTGCGGGCTCTTGCTGTCTTCGATGCAGTCGCTCGGAGGAGGATCGGTGGAGTCGCATCCCGGATTGGTGGGAGGAGGTCCATAAAGCGGCGGCAAGCCGGAGCTCGGATTGAACTGTGGCAAACCGTCAAACGATTGATCGGAGAATTTGTTGGCCGCCCAATATGCGCGGAGAGCTCCAAAATAATGGTCGAGTCCCCGATTCTCCTGGGCCATGAAAATAATGTGATTGAGAACCTTGACCGTCTGCGAAATATTGAACGTCGCGGTTACGGCCAGATTGCTATTCATCGTAAAATTGCAAGTGCCGCTGTTTCCCTTGCATGCTCCGCCCCAGCCCTGAAAATATGCGCCTTTCGCGGCTACGGCTGTGAGCTTTATCGCGGTGCCTGCAGCAAACGACGCGCTGCAAGTCGGCTTGCAACTGATTCCTGCCGGACTGCTGGTCACGGTGCCGCTCGACGTCCCGGCCAGAGTGACCGTCAATTTATAGGTCGTCACTGGGGCCGATGCCAGCTGTGTGTCCGCGTCCTGTGCGACGGCGCCATTCACAACGACGATACATACGAGCGCGGTGCCAAAAGCAAGAAGGGGTATTCGCCAGGGCAAAAGTATCTCCACACAGCGAGAATCACTGGAGGCAATTGGATGCCCTGGCAAAGCCCCCTGGTTGTTGGAGAATCTCATTTTCTGCCCCTCAACTTGCGCTTTGAGCACGCCGCTTCCTTCCGCTCTCCACTCCGTTTTCGCATAAGATGCCTTTATGTCTATGAGTCACACAGCCCGCCGCGTTGCCTGCCTGCAACCAAGTGCGACGGTCATTCTCAGCGCGATTGGCGAACTCCAGCGCGTTGTGGCCTGTACGCGGTATTGCGCCGACGTTGTGCCGGAGGTCGCAGGTGGTTCGCGCATCATTCTTGCCGACTCCTGGACCGCTGACACCGCGCAAATTGTCTCCGCGCAGCCGGAGCTTGTGATTGCTTCAGTCCCCTATCAGGAGAAGGCTGTTAGCGAAATTCTGAAGGCAGGTTCCCGTTTTCTGGGACTGGCTCCGAAAACTCTAGCGGATATCTATACTGACATCGCAACTATCGCGGGCGCGGTAGGCGCGTCACATCGCGGAGAAGAAGTTATTGCTGGCATGCAGAGCCACATCGCAGAAGTTCGCAACCGGACCACGGGAAGAAAGCGCCCTAGAGTGTTCTGCGAGGAATGGGGTAAGCCTCTGATTGCCTCGCAAAAATGGGTCGCGGAACTCATTGAAGCCGCGGGTGGCGAATTCGTCAGCGCTCCAGGTCAACGAATTACGTCCGACGAGATTCTGCAACTCGATCCGGAAGTGCTCGTCGCTTCATGGTGTGGCGCAGGTGATCGTGTGCCCTTGGAGAAGATCATTGCCGATCGCGGCTGGCATCAAACCTCTGCGGCCCTCAGCGGCCGCGTCTTCTGCATTCGCGACGAATTCCTAAACACGCCCGCACCCACACTGCTTCAAGGACTCGACGCGCTTGCCTTTGCGCTTCATCCTGAAATCTTTCCCGGCACGAAAGGAATCCGGCGGATTACTGCCGTTTCGGCTTCCCCTGTATCGAACCTTGCCGGGTGAGTTAAGATTCCCCAATGCAAGTCGCGAGCAAAATGGATGAAGTGCGCAATGAGGTCATCGAGTTGGCCCGTACAGCCTCGAACGCACAGGACCTCATGCAGAAAATGGTCAAACTGCTGCACGAGCGCGTGCTGAAATACAATTGGGTCGGCTTTTACATGCTCGAGCCGGGCGCAAAGCCTCCGATGCTAGTGCTGGGCGCGTTCGAGGGAGCGATGACTCCGCACGTTCGCATCCCGCTCAACCAAGGCATCTGTGGGGCCGCCGCATCCAGCGGACAAACGGTGATCGTCGACGACGTCAGCAAAGATCCGCGCTACCTTGCCTGCTCGCTTGAGACCAAGTCTGAAATCGTCGTTCCAGTGTTTGCCCATGACCGAGTCGTTGGCGAACTCGACATTGACAGCCACTTTCCCGCCGCCTTCACGCCGGAACACCAACAACTCGTCCAGTACTGCGCCATGCTTGTCGGAAAGAAACTGGAAGCCTCCAGCCAATGAAGGTCGAAAAAGGCAAGGTGCGAGCGCCGGAGATCGGCCGCCTCTGGTTCAACTCCCCGCCGCTCAGCTTCCGCCAGTTGCGCGGGCGCGCCGTCCTCGTTGATTTCTGGGATTACACCTGCGTCAACTGCATCCGCACGCTCCCGTACGTGCAGGCGTGGCACGAACGATATCACGACAAGGGACTCACCGTAATCGGAGTCCACACGCCGGAGTTCACCTTCGCCCAGTATGAGTCGAACGTAGAGCGTGGCATTCGCGAATTCGGCCTTACCTATCCCATTGTCGTGGATAGCAATCGGGAGATATGGAAGTCGTTTGCCAATCGCTACTGGCCGACGAAGTATCTGCTCGATAAAGATGGCTATCTGCGCTACGGCCACTTCGGCGAGGGCGGCTACCACGAGTGCGAGGAGGCGATCCAGGAATTGCTGCGCGAGATCGATCCCGCTCTGGCTCTGCCTGAGATCATGGATCCCATGCGCGAAGAGGATCACTCGGGCGCGGTCTGCTACCGGGCCACCGGAGAACTCTACCTAGGACATGGCCGTGGGCGCATTGGCAACGAAGGCGGATTTAAGGAGGACCAGATCGCCGACTATCTCTATACCGGCAGACCCGAAGAGAATTTTTTCTATGCCAGCGGACGTTGGGCGTCTACTGCTGAATATTTCGAAGCCGTAGAGACCGGCCTTCACACTCTGCAACTGAAATACGAAGCAGCCGCCGTAAACCTGGTTATGGCTTGTCCCCGAGCCGCGGCTGCTGAAGTTGTCATCGTGCAGGATGGCAAGCCGCTGACTCGCGCGCAAGCGACACGCGACACCCAGTTTCGTCCGGGCGCAAACGGCGACGAAGAAAGCTATGTTGTGGTGGACTCCGCTCGCATGTATTTCTTGGTGGACAATCACGATTTCGGGCCGCACGAACTGGAACTCCGATGCTCACAGGGCATCGCCGCCTTTGCTTTCACCTTCACAAGTTGCGTTGATCCGGTGGCCAGCGCGTTACAATCGGTTTAGCACTCACCCTAACCATGAAACGTGTTGTTGCGGGCCTCATCGTGAAAGATGGCAAGCTCTTGGTTTGCCAGCGCACGCGTCACCAGACCATGCCGCTCAAGTGGGAATTTCCCGGCGGCAAAATCGAAGAGGGAGAGCAGCCGCGCAACGCGCTACGCCGCGAACTGGAAGAAGAACTCGGAATTCTCGCGACTATCGGCGACGAGGTCGCGCGCATTCAGCACGAATATCCCAACGGCGGCATGGTCGAACTGCGATTCTTCATCGTGCGCTCGTTCGAGAGAGAGATCGAGAACCGCATCTTCCGTGATCTTCAGTGGGCCGAACCTAAAGACTTGCCGACGTACGACTTTCTCGAGGCCGACCTGACGCTGGTCAGAGACTTGGCCGCGGGAAAGTTAATCTAGCCCGAGCGCAACGTCCAGAACCAGGCTACTGTCAGCCCGATCATCACAACAGTCGTCATCCACGCAACCGTATTGAACAAGCGAGTATTCACGTACTCGCCCATCAATTCTTTCTTGTTGATCAGCAGCAACATGAAGATCAACACGAAGGGCAGCACGACTCCGTTCACGACCTGCGACAACACGGCAATCTTTACCAAAGGCAGGCCGGGGATGAGGACCACTGCCCCGCCTGTTGCAATTAGGAGCGTGTACAGCCAGTAGAACGCCGGCGCTTCGCCAAATTTCTTTCCCACGCCGGATTCAAATCCCAAACCTTCGCACACGGTGTAGGCGGTCGAGAGGGGCAGAATCGAAGCCGCAAACAGCGACGCGTTAAACAATCCCACTGCAAAAAGAATGTACGCATAGTCACCCGCAAGCGGTTTCAGCGCCTGGGCCGCATCGGCCGCGTACTTGATGTCGCGGAAGCCATGGGTATAAAGCGTGGCCGCGCAAGCCACAATGATGAACCACGCCACAATGTCGGTGAACACGCAACCGGTAACCACATCGAGTCGCGATGCCTTATAACCACGCCTCGTCACGCCCTTCTCGACGATCGACGATTGCAGGTAAAACTGCATCCAGGGAGCGATCGTGGTCCCCACTACGCCGATCACCATGTACAGATACGCTTGTTCACGAAAGGACTTCAGGGCAGGCGGCTTAAAGGTCGCAAGGGTCGCCTCCGGCCATGCCGGATGCGCCAGAACTCCGGCAACGATGTACGTCACATAGAAAAACGACGCTGCCAGAAAGACTTTCTCCACGGTCTTGTACTGCCCCTTCACCACGATCAGCCAGACGATTACGCCGCAGACGGGAACTGTGTAGACGCGGGGTAACCCAAATAGCTCAAGGCTGGTCGCGATGCCGATGAACTCCGTCACCACGTTGCCAAAGTTGGTGATCAGGATGCCGAGCATCATCAGGAAGGTGATGCGGAGACCGAATTCTTCGCGAATCAGGTCGCTCAGACCTTTGCCGGTCACCGCACCCATGCGGGCCGACATTTCCTGCACCACGATCAGCGAGAGCGTAATCGGGATCAGGGTCCAAAGAAGAAGATGTCCGAATTGTGCCCCGGCCTGCGAATAGACAAGGATGCCACCGGCATCATTGTCGACATTCGCGGTGATGAAACCCGGTCCGACTACGGCAAAAAAGAGGAGGATCCGGATCTTCCAGCTTTTGAGAAACTTCATGAGCACTTTTCAAAAACATATAGATGGAACAAACGACTGCCACTAACGACGGAACAGAATAAACGCAGGCAGCGAATCTGACCAAACGAAAAGTGCTGGGAGAGGTGGAAAAGTGACGGCCTCGAAGGCCTGGCGACCTACAGCTTCGAGCGCAGCATACTGATCACATCGTCTGATGTGATGACGCCGGTCAGCTTGTTGTGTTCGTCTACGACCGGCAAGGTCACGAGATTGTACTTGTCGAAGAGTTCGGCAACCTCGTTCTCGGCAACGCCCTCATGCGCCAGAACCAGGGGTTCCTGGGTGAGCGACAACATCGGCGTGGACGGTTGCGCCAGCACCAGACGAGCCAGCGGAACCGCACCCACCAGCGTGCCCTTGGAGTCCACCAAATAGATCGTGCTTACTGCCTCGACACCGCCTTCGAATTCACGCATCGAATCGACAGCATTCTGCATGGTTGCCGTCACGGGCAGGGCCAGGAATTCCGTGGTCATGCGCCCTGCGGCCGTCTCTTCTTTGTGCTCCAGCAGTTCGACGACGTCCTGTTGCGCCTCCGGTTCCATTTGAACCAGAATCTGCTCCGTGCGTTCTTCTGGTAGGTCACCGAGCAAGTCCGCGGCGGCGTCTGGATCCATCTCCTCGACAATGTCGGCGGCGCGCCCGGAATCCAGAGACTCCACAATGGATTTCTGGACCCTTGGTTCGACTTCTTCTAATGCCTCGGCGGCGGTTTCTTCGTCGAGAGTCTGGAACACGGCCTGGCGCTCGTCCGGCGCCAGATCTTCTACGATGTCCGCAATGTCTGCCGGATGCAGTTTGGCAAGGCCCTCATGGGAAATCTTCAGCTTCACTCGGCGAGCGGGGTCAGTCTCGATCAGATCGATAAAATTCCACGGAATACTGCGCGGAGGAATCCTTCCCAGGAGAGCATTCAGCGCAACCTTGGGCGCGACACCACGCAGCAGACGCCGGACTGCCCCACGCGCCCCCACGTCGACGGAATGCACTCGCAGCACCGGATTCGGGCGATTCGGGTCCTTTTGATGCTCCACCTGCAAATCGACATCGTTGACCCGGACGACTTTCCGCCCGTTGATGTCAATCACCTGCTGGTCAAGCAGATCGCGCTCCAGAAGAAACAGGCCTTCCGTGCCGTTGATCGCGACCCATTCTCCGGAGGCGGTCGTCGCTCGAATGCCGCCGTTGATCTCAGAGACAGCGGTAAATGGCAGCACTCGATTCCCTGACTTTGTCTTCACGATGAGCGACGCGATCCGCGATCGGTCCTCTTGTGGAGCCAGGGCCACTTCACGCACGCGTCCGCTGGCCGCGCCCGACGGGTCATACACCGTGGCACCCAGCAATTCGCTCAAGGCAAGAGTCAGCATCCCGCTAGAGCATAACCAACTCGGGTGGGATTCGGAAAGAAAATCGAAAAGCGGGCAGGCGTCGAACCTCGGGCCTCGGGAACAACACTGTGCAAGGTTGCCCAACAACAACATTCTCTACAAGGGAACAGAGGTCCGAGGTCGGAGGTGTGATTCCGGAAGCCTGATGCCGGAAGCCGGAAACTGACTCTATATAATGAATCTGTGCGCCCGATCTTCGACATCTTTGGCCAGACCCTTCGCACGCTGTGGGCGCATAAGCTGCGTTCATTCCTGACTATGTTCGGAATTGCCTGGGGCGTCGGTTCCCTGCTCCTTCTGGTCGGCGTTGGCGAAGGATTCCGCGCTGGCAACCGCAAGCAGTTCGATTCGATCGGCGAAAACGTGATGTTCGTATGGTCGGGTCGCGCCCCAGCTATGCAAGGTAGTTTCACGGCCTTGCGCCAGTACTACCTGACCTATCGCGATTACCAGGACATCGTGCGCGAGTGTCGTAGCGTTCGCGCTGCCGTACCGATGATCAACCGTAATGACATCCGCGCGGTCAGTGACTTCTATCAGTCCAGCGGAGGAATTGTCGGCGCTCCGCCCACGGTCAACCAGATCCGCTACCTGCCGATGAAAGAGGGACGCTGGATCAACGACATGGACGAAGCCCAGAAGCGTAGTGTGATCGTTCTGGGAGACGAAAGCCGCCGCACGCTTTTCTTTGGGCGGCCGGCGGTCGGCGCCACGATTCTTCTCAACGGCATTCGCTTTGAAGTGATAGGCACTCTGGCACGTATCGGCCATGGAGAAAACAACAACCAGAATCTGCGCAGCTACGTGCCTTACAACACGATGCACCAATACTTCCGCCCTATCAACGTCGGCGAGGCGCCTGACGTCATCTCTCTCATCAATTACCAACCCGTGTCGCGCGCACTGCACCAAACGGCAAAACAGGAAGTCCACGAGGTCATCGCCCGGAATCATGGATTCGATCCAAACAATCCTGACTCCTTCGACGAGTGGGACACGATTCAGACCGTCGACCAGATCGGCAAGATCTTCGACGCTATGAACACGTTTCTGGGCAGCGTTGGCCTGGTGACGCTAGGTCTGGGCGCAATCGGGATTATCAACATCATGCTCGTCGCGGTCGCCGATCGCACTCGCGAAATCGGCCTGCGTAAAGCTGTCGGCGCTACCAATACCAGCATCATGTTCCAATTTTTTGTGGAGGGAGCTTTCCTTACGCTGCTCAGCGGAGGCATTGGCATCGCGGGAGCCGCCGCCTTCATGGCATCGATCTCTGGCATTGATATGGGCAACTTCGATCCGCCGAAGCTGGTCGCCTCGACTGCGATCCTGGCGCTCGGATCGCTGGCCATCGCCGGGGTCGCTGCCGGACTCTATCCCGCGCGCCGGGCGGCACTGCTTCAACCCGTGGAGGCCCTCCGCAAGGAATAACCATGCACCGCGATCTCCTCCAACAAGCCTACTCTGCCATGCGACACGATCTGCGCCGCACCCTGCTCACCATGGCGGGGATGGCGTGGGGCATCGCCACCGTCGTCCTTCTACTCGCCTACGGCAACGGATTTGGCCGCGCCATTCAGACTATCTTCGAGAGCTTCGGCGCCACTGCCGTCGGCGTTTTTCCGGGACGAACTTCGCAGCAAGCTGGAGGCAACAAGGCCGGGGTCCAGATCCGCTTCACCAACGACGACATTGAACTTCTACGCAACAATGTCCCACTGGCGCGCCATGTGGCTCGCATGATTCAAAAGGATTCGACTGTACAGAACAACAATCGTTCATTCACGTTTCCGGCGATGGGCATCGATCCCTCGATCTTGGACATCTGGAACCTCGACGTCGATCAGGGACGCTTCCTCAACGATGCCGACAACATGCAGCACGGCCTCTACGCTGTCCTCGGTTCAGAAGCGCGCGACCGCCTGTTCTCTGGGATGAATGCAGTCGGCGAGACAATTCGCGTCGACGGTGTGACCCTTCAGGTCATCGGCGTTCTCAAACCTCGCATGCAGGAAGGCGACAGCGACGACAACCGCGTGGTCTACATCCCCTTCAACTCGATGGACGTTGTGAAAGACACGCACTACCTCGACGGAATGTGGCTCGATTCGGCCGGCCTTGATCACGACAAGATGGCCAAGACCATTAAAGAGTCGCTGGCTGCGGCCCACAATTTCAAGCCTGACGACCCGCGCGCCGTGTTCGTCTTCGATGCCCAAAAACAACTCTCGCAATTCGGCGTCATGAGCGCCATGCTTAAAATTCTTCTCGGCGTGATCGGCACGGTCACCCTCAGCATCGGGGGCATCGGCCTCATGAATATCATGCTGGTCTCGGTCACCCAGCGCACGCGCGAGATTGGCGTCGAAAAAGCGCTCGGGGCTCGCCGCCGCGACATCCGCTTTCAGTTTCTCGCGGAGGCCATGGTGATCACCGCTATTGGCGGCATGCTCGGCATCGTGCTGTCTTATATTGTGTCCCTGTCGGTGGGCCGTCTGACGCTCTACAGTGCCATGGCCAAGCACGCCGAGGCCGCCGACATTCGCCTCATCGTATCTCCCATGATTCTGTTAGTGGCCACAGGGATTCTCGCGGTCGTCGGAGTGATCAGTGGAATGGTGCCCGCCCTGCGCGCAGCGAACCTCGATCCCATCGAAGCTTTGCGTTACGAATAGGTCCGTGTGGGGGCGGGCGATTCGCCTGCGCGAGTTAGAATCATTCGGGACATGTCCGAAGACATCCTCACCCTTCCGCCGCCACCAGCTGACAAGCGCCTGACCTACGGCTCAGACCCGAACCAGTTTCTAGACTTGCGTCTGCCCAAAGACGGAAAAGATCGGCATCCCCTCGTCATCAACATCCACGGCGGCTACTGGCGGGCGAAATACAATCTCGATCACGCGGGTCACCTCTGTGCTGCGCTCACGACAAAAGGCCTGTCCACAGCCAATCTCGAGTATCGCCGCGTCGGCAACGACGGAGGAGGCTGGCCCGGCACCTTCGCCGACATCCGCTCCGCCTACAACTTCCTCGTGCAGAACGGACCGCAGCACAAACTCGATCCAAACCGAGTCGTTGTGTTGGGACACTCCGCCGGAGGCCAGCTGGCCCTCTGCCTCGCCGCCCACGAGCGATCCGTTACTCGCGTTGTTTCGCTTGCCGGCGTCCTAGACTTGCAGCGAGCCCATCAACTGCATCTCAGCAATGACGCTGTCGTCGAGTTCATGCACGGCACGCCGGCGGAAGTTCCCGACCACTACCGCGAAGCCGATCCCATGCAACTCTCGATTCCCCAGGCCAGCCAGTACCTAATCCATGGCGGTGCCGACGATGTGGTTCCCCCGGCCCTCAGCCGCGACTATGTTGCTGCCAAACAGAGGCGAGCAGGAAAAGAAAAAGAAGACGCCCGCCTGGTCGAGATTCCCGGTGCTGGACACTTCGACGTAATCGACCCCCACTCTCAAGCTTGGACAAGAGTCGAACAAACCATCGTGCAATTGCTATCCTGACTCGCCAATTCCTATGTGTCTCGTGTCCTCCGTGGTGAAGATTTTCACGCTTCCCCGTGTGACAGAAATCCTTTCCCTGATCCCCTACTCGTGATAACTTCGCTGGCGCAGTTTTTGGAGAAAGGAGACGCCTATGAAATTCGCGGCGACGGCTCTGGTCCTATCCCTTATTGCAGTCCGCCTGCCGGCACAGGAGAAGCCGAACGAAGGTCCGACCGAAGAAAAGGCACAGAAGACGTACAGGGAAGCATTGGATTATGTGCGTCATCGGATGACGTTGACCGCGCTTGACGGTTTCAAGAAGGCAGACAAGCAGGACGGCGGGCATTGCGTAGCATGTCAGAGGAAGGTTGTCGAATACGCGATTCAGGTTGGCGACTGGAAGTCCGCCGAAATCGCAGCAGAAGAGATCGTCGAAGAAGCGCAGGAACCGAAAGCCGTGGCGGTCGCACACTATGATTTTGGAGTCGTGCTTTTCAGAGAAGGCTTAAACCGGCATAAGGACGACCCTTTTCGCCGGGCTCATGAAGAGATGGGTAAGGCTCTCGAGGTGGCGCCCAATTTTCCGGATGCAATTTTCGCCGATGGCAGAGCGCTAGCCAACCTGAAGCAGGATGATGCGGCGAAGGCATGCTTCAAGCAGTTTCTGAAAATAACGTCCGATGACTCTCCCAAACGCCGACGGGCTTTGCGCTATATTGAGGAACCAGAGCTGGCGCGTGCCCGCATAGCGCCTTCGTTTACCGTCATTACCCTTGAAGGACAAACGATCTCCATTGAAGATTTGCAGGGCAAGGTCGTCCTCATCGACTTCTGGCCGACGTGGTGCGAGCCGTGCCGCGCAGCCCTACCGCATGTGCGCGAGATCGCAAGGAAGTTTCAGGGGCAACCTCTCGTTGTTTTGAGTATCAACGTTGACAACCAGGAACAGACGTGGAGGGAGTTCGTAGCCAAGAATGAAATGACCTGGCCGCAATATTTCGACGGCGGAGTCAGGGGGCCAGTGTCCACTTTGTTTGCGGTGCACGCGATTCCGCATACCTTTACCGTGGATGCGGATGGCGTCTTGCAAGACGAGCGAATCGGGGATGCCGGAATTGAAGGCAAACTGAAAATACTCGTGAAGCGGGCGCAGGAGCAGGAGGTGCAGCCCGCCGAGCATTTCCCCCTGAAGGACGAGAAGAGTAAGCATTAGCAAGGCTAGCGAGCCAATTCGCAGATCCTATCTCTTCCCCGTGAGTTGCCGGATCAAATCCACCTCCACCTGCCGGTAAGGCTTCCCATCCGAATGCAGCACCTCGTGAAACCACACCGGAGGCTGCTCGAGAATGTACGGATGCCGCCACGACTCCCACGGATAATACGTTTGCGTCTTCCCAGCAACGAATCCCCAATTAATCGCGCCCACGTGTTCCTGTTTCGCAATCGGCAACACGCCATCGAACGTGCTCCCTACCGAGCGCGCCATGTATTCCGTGCAGATCACCGGACGGTGAAAGCGCCGTAGCCAGGCAACCTCGACTCTGAACGACTCCGGCCAACTGTAGTTGTGAAACGTGATGATGTCAGACTCCCGCAGTTGAATTCGTTCTAACTCATCGACCGCAGACTCATCTCGAGAAGTGTCGACCTCGTAGACTCCGCTGGTGAGCGGCTGCGTAGGATTCATCCCCCGCGCCCACGCAAACACCTGCAGTAACAAAGCCGCCACCCGCGCGATCTTCTCCTCGTTCTTCATTTCGGTCCGCGGATAATTTCCCGTCTGGTCCGAGCCAGGCTCGTTCCAAACGTCCCATCCGAGAATGCGATCATCCTTCGCAAACGCCCCGACCACCCCCTGCACATATGCCTTCAGCCGTGGATACTGGCTCGGATCGCCCAGTGTCTTCGCTCCCGGACTCTGCACCCATCCCGAGTTGTGCACGCCGGGAATCGGGGGATGCTGCGGCCCCAGCTGCGGCAGCGGATCCCAACACGAATCAAACAGCACCAGCAGCGGCCGAATGTGATGCCGCGCCGCAATCGTCAGAAACTGATCGAGACGCTTGCGAAAGCCCGGCGAGTCCTGCTGCCACAAAAGGTCGTGCAGGAACACGCGCATCGTGTTCATGCCCATGCCCTCGGCCCAGCCGAATTCCTTATCGATCTGGTCCGGATCGAACGTCGCCTCTTGCCACATCTCCAATTCGTTGATCGCCGACTTCGGAATGTAGTTGCTCCCCACGAGCCACGGTTGCTGCGCGTACCAATCGTTAGCCTTCTGTTCCGACCAGCGCGACGTTTGCGCCGAGGCTGCAGAGCATAGCGCTAGTACCGCGAGAATTACCGATAGAGAAAGGAATTTCTGGATTTTCAAAATAGGACTCCGCCTGCATTTATAAGCCGGGAAAGGGCGATGGCGCAAAATCCCCGGAAATCGAGCCGCGCAGCGAGGACTTGTGAAAGCCCCGCACGGAAGTGTCGGGTGAGAGGGTCAGAGAATCACGAGTCCATGAGGGAAGTACAGACCTGATCTACTCCACCCCCAAACTCGACAGCGCTTCCTCCAGCAACCCTGCATCAATGGTCAACCGCCGCCCGTCACGCTTCACATCTTCCAATTCATCAAACGCCCGAAACAAACGCAGCTTCACAGCTGCATACTGCTCGGCATCCTTCAACGGACGCCCATGCGCCTTTTCCCACGCCGCCTTCGGCCCATCCGCCAAAAACACGCTCACCGCGTAGGTCAGCTTCCGGTCGGAAGTCACATCGAATACAAACTCTATGGCGGGCGCTTCAGGATCGTCGGCGAGCGCCGGACGCTCGCCCACAAAGTAATACTGATAAACGTACCCCTGCGCTCCGGTATAGGTCTTGAGGCGGCGAACGATCATCCCAACATTATCGAACGTGGACCGCTGACTTGTCTGCCCGTGCTACGCGCTCGGCGCCAGCGCCTGCACTCCTGGAGTGTCCCCGCCTAGCCAGTCCGGATGCTTTGCCGTCGAGTCGAAGTGCGACGAGGTCTTGAACAGTTCGTACTTCCCTGCCATCGCCACCTCTTTCGTTCTGGCAAGCAATTGCGCCACTTCTTCGTGATTCATCGGCTTGAAGGTCCTCGCGGCTTCGATCGCCTGGTCGAGAATTTCCGGCTTTTCGATCCCCGTGATCACAACCGAGGTCGGAAGGCTCAGCGCGTAGTGCAGGCACTCCATCGGAGTGACCACTTTGCTCTTCAGGATCACTCCGTCGCCCATCGACTTCATGCCGAGTACGCCGATTTCTTGCTTCACCAACTCGGGTAAAACCATCTACCCAAAGCTGCGGAAGTGCGCGTCCATCACATTGAGGGGCATCTGCACTGTGTCGAAATGGAAGCCGTGATCGGCAGCAACTTTCAGCGTGTACAAATGAATGTGCGGATCTTTGTGCTCCGTGAAGCCGATGTAGCGAATCTTGCCCGCCTTTTTGGCTTCGACAACGGCCTCCATGGCGCCGCCCACAGCAAAGATGCGGTCGGGATCATCGAAACGAATGATTTCGTGATGTTGCACGAGATCAATGTGGTCGGTCTGCAGCCGTTCCAGAGAAGTCTCGATCTGCCTCTCCGCCACCTCCTTCGTGCGCCCGTCGATCTTTGTCATCAGAAAAACCTTTTGCCGGTAGCCGTCTTTTAGCGCCTTCCCCATCCGCGTTTCGCTCTGGCCCTCGTTGTAGTCCCAACTGTTATCCATGAACGTGATGCCGTGATCGATGGCAGATCGAATCAAGCGAATGCTACCCTCCTCGGTCAGGCCATGTTGCCCGATGTGATAGCCGCCCATCCCGATGGCGGAGACCTGCTCGCCCGTGCGTCCAAGCGTTCGGTAGATCATGTCGCCTTTTCGGGTTCCCGGCGACGAAGTCAGCGGAATCTGATTCATGGGGACTTTCTCCTGCATGGATTTTTCCTGGGCCAAAGCTGCCAGCAGAGTGCTGGCTGCGCCGTAAATTGTAGCTGCTTTCAGAAATTCTCGACGCTTCATCAATGACCTCTTAAGTGCTCGCCTTGAGATGACCACTGTCTTTGCTCCGTTGCAGTCAGCCTCAGCAAACCCGACGGGAACCCCCGTGCCGCCCTGTGACCTCTGTGGTTAAGCCGTTCTGCATACGTCCCTCGAAGTCCGAGGGTCAAAAGATTTCCTCAGCACTCGTGTGACATCTGACCTTGACCCCAAATTGAAAAAGGCGGACCATCGTCAAGGCGGAGGCGGTATACGCAGAAGGCGCCTGGCATGGGCTAACTCCTTTGCGCTCAAGATTTTGACCTCTAACCCTTTGGGGCTCAAGATTTTGCAGACACTTTTTGCGGAACCCGCGCCAGTCAAGGCTTTTGAAAGGTGGGGGGGAGGGGGGTACCCCCTCCCGAAGAGAATTCTCAAAACGGCACACTTCTTTTCAAGCGTTTCCCCGTCCTAAAATCAATTTTTTCGTGGCAGATTTCCACACGTTTGAACCTTTCTTAGTTTCGAGTCGCGAAACCTAAAGACGCGATCACCCATTCAACCTTCCCCAGCATTCCGCCGATATCTCTCCTCAGGAGAGCATCGCATGCTGCCATGGTTCTGGATTCCGCTCGCCGCGCTGATCGTCCTCGTCATCTACCAGCAATTCCGGATTTACAAAATCCATCGCGAGTCCAGAAAGAACGAAGAACTTTTTCAGATCGTAACCGAAAACGCCGCTGACATGATTGCGCTGGTTGACGTAAAAGGTCGCCGTTTGTACAACAGCCCTGCGTACAAACGAATTCTCGGTTACAGCGCTGCTGAACTCGGCGAAACTTCAGCTTTCGAGCAGATCCATCCCGAAGATCGCTTCAAAGTGCTCGACGCCGCGCGAGAAGCACGGGAGAGCGGAATCGGAAAGCGTCTCGAGTACCGAATCAAACACAAAGACGGAAGTTGGCGTGTCCTCGAGTCCGTCGCGAGCACCATCCGCAACGACAAGGGTGAAGTCGCGAAGCTCGTGATCGTCAATCGCGACATCACCGAACGTAAGCGCGCGGAAGAGCAACTCGAACACAACCTGTTTCACGATCCACTGACTGGGTTGCCGAACCGCCGCTTGTTCCAGGACCGCCTGAAAAACGCCGATGCGCGGTCGCGCCGCTCCGGAAAACCACATGCTTTGCTCCTCGCAAACATCGACCACTTCAAAGTCTTCAATGAGACAACAGGCACTGCTGCAGGTGATCAAGTGTTGCAGGAAATCAGTCGGCGTCTGGGAACGTGCTTGCGGCAAGACGATACGATCGCCCGTCGCGAAAACGGGTCCTCGGACGCGGTTGTCTTTCGCCTTGGCGGAGATGAATTCACCATCTTACTCGACTCGGTTGGCGATCCCAGCGATGCCATGCGAGTCGCGAGGCGAATCCAATCCGCGGTCGCAGAGCCATTCATCGTCGAATCGCGCGAAGTGAGACCGTCAATCAGCGTTGGCATTGCTTTGAGCACGCTTGCCCACGAGCGTCCCGAAGATGTGTTGAAGGACGCCGATGTAGCGATGCGCCGTGCCAAAGCGCTCGGTGGATCGCGCTGCGAAGTCTTCGATGAAGCCATGCACACCCGCGCGGAAGGCCGAATGCGGCTCGAGTCCGATCTGCGCGCGGCTATCGCCGCCCATCAATTCCGTGTCTATTACCAGCCGGTCGTTCAGCTCGCTACGCGGCGCATTGTGAGCTTCGAAGCGCTGCTGCGTTGGGATCATCCTTCGCAAGGACTGATTTCTCCCTACCGCTTCATCGAAGCGGCTGAAGACACAGGCATTCTCGTATCGATCGGACACTGGCTGATTCTGCAGGCTTGTCGCCAGTTGCAAGAATGGGAAGTCAACAACAGCTCTGGTCAGCCGACAAACATCACTGTGAACATTTCGGCGCGCCAGTTTGCTGATGCACGTCTCGCAAACGATGTTCAGGATGCACTGCAGCAGACTGGAATTGAGCCTTCGCGTTTGCAGTTGGAAATGACGGAGAGCGTTGCAGCCGCAGATCCCAAACTGACAATCACTGTGCTCTCGCATCTCAAGCACATGGGAATTGGTGTGATTCTCGATGACTTCGGAACCGGATCCACTTCCCTGCGCGGATTGCGGGAGTTTCCGCTGGACGCGCTGAAGATTGACCGGTCTCTGGTTCGCGAAATGCAAGCCGATAGAGCCGCTTCTGACATTGTTGAATTAATTATTGCCATGGCTCACAAGATGAACTTGCGAGCGGTTGCGGAAGGCATTGAAACCTCCCGCCAATTCGAGCGCTTGCTCGAATTAGGTTGCGAGTGCGGACAAGGTTATTACTTCTCGCAGCCGCTGGAATCAAAGGCAGCACTGCAGCTCATGCGCCAGCAGATCGGTCCTGCAAGGGCAAGTGGAGCGGGAACGAAGTAGAAGCGAGTGAATCTCAGGTTTTCGGCGTTCCGGTCTTGGGTCTGAGGTCTTAGGGCTTGGGTCTTAGTATGTTGCCACTGAACTCGCAACCCAAAACCGAAGACCTAACACCCAAAAGCTAACACCCTAGATCCAAGACGCTTCACTCATCGCGTGCCATTTCCGCGGGATACGACTCGTCCATACTCTGTCGCGCGGCTGAGGCGGTCGAACATTTGCCACGCCGATAGTGAAACTCTGCTGATAGCCTCTTCGCCGTCGCGTTCGTTGCGGAGAAAAGATGTCATCACACAGATGACGAACGGACGGCCTTCGACGAACACGACGCCGGAATCGTTACGCACTGCTTCCAGAGAACCGGGTTTGTCGGCGACTTTAACATCAGCCGGCAAATCGCGGGGAATCCACGACGCTTTATTGGTGCTCAACATTTCAAAGAAGGCCGCAGTCGATTCCTTGTTCAGGACTTTGCCGTGATAGATCGCATCGAGCAACGCCACCATTTCGCGCGGGGTTGAGATATTTTCGCGGCCTTGTTTTGCGGCTTCGAGATCCATCATCTTACGGCGCAAGCGGGTGTGCGTGAGGCCGAGTGAATCGAGCATGGCGTTGACGTTTGGCATGCCGACGCGGTCAATGAGCACGTTGCTTGCGGAGTTGTCGCTGACCGCAACCATCATGGTCGCAAGATCGCGTAGCGTGAGGCGCGTGACACCCGGAGTAAGTCCTCCCATGATGTCACTGTCAGGAACCAGATCAGATGATTGCACGGTGTAGAGATCGGTCAGTTTGAGTTTCCCCTGCTCCACCTGCAAGTAAAGATTGGCGAGGACCGTGATCTTGATAGAGCTCGCCTGCGCGAAGACCTCGTCCTCGTGCAGCAGAAAATGATCTCCCGTGGTGAGATCTTCAATGGCAACACCCATGACGCCGTCGAGATGCTGGTCCACGTCCTGAATGCTCGATTCGAGCTTCTGCCAGAGCACTTTCTTTTTGCCGCTGGAGGGAGGGGATGTCTGCGCTACACACACGGAAAGGAATAAGACGCAACAAAGCAGTGGTTTCACGGGAAGAGTCTCCTGAGGCACGGAATTGTAGCAGGACGCGAACCTTCTTCCCGCGAGATCAGCCGGGCGGACGAATGCGTCCATCCCAACATTCCGATTTTCAGCCATCAATCTTCGCCTCGCGCAACTGCTTAGCCGCGGTCTCCGAACTGACGGGCGAATAATACACTTCTTTAAATGTGTACGAGCGCGCCTTGGAACTCAGAATGGGAAGAATCTCGATGTGCCAGTGGTAGTCGTCGTCAATCGTCTTCCAGTAGCCGAGATTTTTCGAGGGATGAATGCTACTGGGTGAAGTGTGCAAGGCGAAATGGAAGTCCTCAGTTATGGATCGAACGCGCTGCAGCGTGCGGCGAAGTAGAGCGCCCAGATTCGTCCGCAATCCGGGGCGGTTCAAGCCAGTCCGCTCGAAGGAAGCGTCGTGGTTGCGCGGCATGATCCAGGTTTCGTAGGGGGCTCTTGGCGCGTAGGGACATAGAGCGAGGTAGTCGCCGCGAGCCTCAATGACGCGCTGGGCCTGGCGTTCCTCCTGTTGGATGATGTCACAGAAGACGCAGCGTTCCTTGCTGACGAAGTACTCGCGCCCGGCGCGCAACTCGTAGAGGACACGCCGCGGCACGAACATGGTCGCGGTGATTTGCGACGTAGGATGGCTGAATTCCTGTCCAGCGCTCTTGCCGTAATCCTTAAACAGGCTGACGTACTTGATGCGCGGGTCGCGCTTGAGATCGAGAATGCGCTCGGCGACGACTCGAAGGTAGTGTCCGATCTCATCATCTCCGGCAGTCCACAGGTGGCGGTCGTGGCGCGGATTTTCGACGATCACTTCATGCGCGCCGACGGATGCCATCCTGTCATAAATTCCGTCGCCGCGACGGCCAGGTTCGCCCTCGATGCGGTAGAGCGGCTTGGGATGAACCACCGAGCGCGCCGACCACGGAATGCCAGGTGCGTTGGGAGATTTTGCAATCACTTGAGGCGAAGAGGCATCGCTACAGAAGCGGCACGCGGATTCCGGGCGGGGTAGGGCTTCAACAGCATCATCGCCGGTGATGACCCACGAACGGGTGATGGGATCCTTGCGGAGTTCCATAGGGAAGGAGAACATTGAGAGAGAAGCGGAGTCAACCGTGATTTCATGCGGCAATTTCAAGCCGAGCTATGCGAAATGGCGCAGAATGCGAGAGCCGCGCTTTGATATAATCCGCCGAAGCCCGCCCAGATGACCGAGCCGTCCACTCCGCTAATGCGGCAATACGCCGCCGTCAAAAAAGAGCATCCCACCGCGCTTTTATTTTTTCGTTTAGGCGACTTTTACGAGCTCTTCTTCGACGATGCGATCGTCGCGGCGAAAGAACTGCAGATCACGCTGACGTCGAGGAATAAAGAAAAAGGCATTGCTGTTCCTATGTGTGGCGTGCCGTATCACGCGGCGGAAGGCTACATCGGGAAGCTGATTCGCAGAGGATTTAAGGTTGCAATCTGCGAGCAAATGGAAGCGCCGCAGCAAGCCAAGAAACTCGTGCGGCGGGAAGTGACGCGAGTCGTGACGCCCGGGACCGCTGCGGATTCGTCGCTGGGGTCGGATGAAAACAACTTTCTGGCGGCACTGGCGCAGGTCGGAGATCGGGTTGGGTTTGCGGCCTTGGACTTGTCAACTGGGGAATTCAGGGCTACCGAGTTTTCCGGTGAAAATGCATTGCGGCGAGTGCAGGAGGAGTTGGAGCAGTTGCGGCCGAAGGAATTGCTGTATGGGTCGGCGGCACCACTGTTTGAAAGCAGGAATGATCGGCCTTTAATCGGACGGACCGGCGAGTCGGCCGTTCCCCCACAGGCGTTGCCGGCTCTTGGACCGTCGCCTCGGGCTGCCGGATCGACTTGCACGGAGACCCCGCTTGATGACTGGATTTTCGCGCCAGACTATGCAATTCCTCTGCTGGAGAATCATTTCGGCGTGTTGTCGCTGGAGGGATTTGGGCTTGCAGGTCGGACTGCGGCGGCTGCGGCGGCGGGAGCGATCCTTCATTACGTGCGGTCGACGCAGCGCGGGTCGCTCGATCATGTGGACCGGATTGGGTGGTATGAGCGGCAGAACTGCCTAGTGCTTGACGCAGTGACGGTGCGGAACCTGGAGTTGATTGAGCCGCTGTTCGCCGGGACTGACGCGGGGGTTACGTTATTCCGGTCGATTGATTCTGCAGTTACGCCAATGGGCAAGCGGTTGCTGCGGGCATGGCTGCTGCGTCCGTCGCTGGATTTGAGTGAGATTAACGCGCGGCTCGATGCCTTGGAGGCTGGAGTAAAAGGGATTGTGTCGCGGGAGGAGTTGCGACGTGCGCTCGATGGCGTGCTCGACCTGGAGCGATTACTGAGCCGGGTCACGCTGGAGGCTGCGAATCCGCGGGATGTGCTGGCACTGGCGGCGTCGCTCGCGAAAATTCCCGGGATCAAAACGGCGCTGGCCCGGCTTTCCGCTGAACGGTTGCAGACTCTTCACCGATTGCTCGATGACTTAGGGGATTTGCGTGAGCGCATTGAAAAAACCGTAGTGCCGGAGCCGCCACTGAGTTTTGCCGATGGCGGCGTGATTGCTGCCGGAGTGGATCGTGATCTGGACGAACTAAAGGAACTCTCGCGCAACAGCAAGCAGGTGCTGGCGCAGATCGAGCAGCGGGAGCGCGGGCGAACCGGCATTTCGTCGCTGAAGGTGAAGTTCAATTCTATTTTTGGCTATTACATTGAGATTTCGAAATCCAATTTGCATCTTGTGCCGCAGGACTACGACCGCAAGCAAACGCTGGTTGGGGCGGAGCGGTTTACCACTCCTGAGCTGAAAGAGTACGAGGCAAAGATTCTGGACGCACAGGAAAAGATTGTCGAGATCGAGCGGCGGCTGTTTACGGAGTTGCGAACGGCGATTGCAGCCGAGGCCAAGCGAATACGGCAAACCGCATTGGCGCTGGCAGAAGTGGATGTGCTGGCATCTTTGGCGCATGTCGCTGCGTTGCGCAACTACTGCCGACCGGTTCTGCTCGCTGCCGACGGGGCCGAGTTGGAGATTGTCGAAGGACGGCACCCGGTGATCGAGCAGCAGGAAATGGCGGGAGGCAGCGAGCGCTTCGTTCCCAACGATCTCTATTTAAACGCGATGACGCACAATATTTTGCTGCTGACGGGACCGAACATGGGCGGAAAGTCGACCTACCTGCGGCAGACTGCGCTGATTGTGATTCTGGCGCAGATGGGATCGTTCGTTCCGGCACGCTCGGCGCGGATGAGCGTAGTGGACCGTGTGTTTACCCGGATTGGAGCGAGCGATAATCTGGCGCGGGGACGATCGACCTTCATGGTCGAGATGACGGAGACGGCGGCGATTCTGCATACAGCGACGGCGCGATCTCTGATTTTGCTGGATGAAGTGGGGCGCGGGACGTCGACCTATGATGGGCTGGCGATTGCGTGGGCGGCAGTGGAGTATTTGCATGCGCGGGTGCGGGCCAAGACTCTGTTCGCGACGCATTATTTTGAGCTGACCGAGTTGGCTGAGCAGTTGGCGGGAGTGAAGAATTATCACGTCTCGGTGAAAGAGACGGGAGGAGGGATTGTTTTTCTGCGGAAGGTTTCGCCGGGCGCGGCGGATCGCAGCTATGGAATTGAGGTCGCGAAGCTGGCGGGATTGCCTGCAGAAGTTGTGGTACGGGCACGCGAGGTTTTGTTGGAGCATGAGTTTGCCGAGCAGCAGGCGACAGCACATCTGTCGCCGGGGGCGAACCCTCCGGCGGCGCAATTGACGATCTTTACGCCGTTGTCGCAGCCGGTGCTGGAGAAATTGCGGGAAGTGGATCTGAACCGGTTGACACCACTGGAGGCGTTGAATCTGCTGGCGGAGTTGAAGAAAGAGATTTAACCACAGAGGACACCGGGGATCACGGAGGGACTTCTGGTCGGGCTTGGGCAGCTTTTGATTGTTGGCTTTGACGGCACCGAGATGACTCCGCGGCTGGCGTCCCTGCTTGGGCGGGTGCAACCGGCGGGTGTCATCCTGTTTGCGCGCAATGTTAAGAGTGCGGAACAGACCTGGCGGTTGCTGCGGGAGTGTCAGAAGTGCGTGGCTACGACGCTATTTGCTTGCGTTGACCTTGAGGGGGGAGGGGTCGATCGGTTTCGCAATACGCTAGGGCCGGCGCCATCTCCGGCGGATGTCTTTGCGACGGGCGATCGGAAACTTTTTCGCAAGCATGGACAGATCATAGGGGAGAACTGCCGGGCGCTCGGATTCAACGTGGACTTCGCGCCCGTGCTTGATTTGGCATTTGAGGCATCGCGAAGTGTGATGGGGACGCGGGCCGTGTCGGCGGACCCACGGGAGGTCTCGGGATATGTGCGAGAGTTTCTCGCGGGGCTGGGCGCGGCGAAGGTACTGGGATGCGGGAAGCACTTCCCCGGCTTGGGGGAAGGCAAACTCGACAGCCATCACGAACTACCGGTCATCGAAAAATCCTTAAAGCGAATGTGGGCCGAGGATCTGGCGCCATACCGGGCGCTTCGTCGGCAACTGCCGTTTGTGATGGTGTCGCATGCGGCGTATCCGCTGGTTACGCGCGATCAGACTCCCGCTTCTATTTCGAGGGTTTGGATCACAGACATTTTGCGGAAGCGGATTGGATATCGGAATGTGATCGTGTCGGATGATTTGGAAATGGGCGGAGTGTTGTCCGCGGCTCCGGTGGGCGAGGCTGCGGTGCGGTTTGTGCGGGCTGGCGGCGATCTTTGCCTGATCTGTCATCGCGAGGAGTACGTCACTCAGGGCTACGAAGAACTGGTTCGGACGGCGGAGCGCGACAAGGCATTTGCGCGGCGAGTTAAGGAGTCAGCACGGCGGGTGCTGGCGTTCAAGAAGAAGTGGTCGCAGTCGTTGCGACCGACGAAGGCACCAAGCTGCGCAAACGTTGAGAAGCTATCGCGGCGGTTGTGGGAGTTTGGGGAGCAAGTGCGACTGGAGGGTTTAAATTGCTAGGACTCTCAGGCGCGACGAGCATGAGCAAGCGGAACATGATTGTGGCTGGGGTCATGAGCGGGACGTCTGCGGATGGGATCAACGTGGCACTTGTGCGACTCGGAGAGGGTGCGAACCTGCGCAAGGGAGTTACCCGCGCCCACACGATCAAACTACTCGGGCACGCGGAGTATCCGTATCCATCTAGGGTTCGGGCGGCTGTGCTGGCGGCGATGAATGCAAAGAATGCTCGCGTCGCTGATTTATCGCGGCTCAACTTTCTTCTGGGCGATTTGTATGCGGACGCGGTGTTGGCGACGCAAAGGCAGTTTCGGGTGAAGGCGGATTTGGTGGGATGTCATGGGCAGACGCTTTATCACCAGGGTCAGGCTGAGGCATTTCTCGGACGACGAGTGTCGGCAACTTGGCAAACTGGCGAGAGTGCGGTGATCGCGGAGCGTGTGGGTGTGCCGGTCGTATCGGATTTTCGTCCGGCTGACATGGCGGCGGGGGGCAAAGGAGCGCCTCTGGTTCCTTATCTGGACTACTTGCTCTTCGGGGATGCGAAGATCGGAAGGATCGTGCAGAACATTGGGGGGATCGCGAACCTTACGGCAATTCCGGCGGGGGCTGGCTCCGACCGCGTGGTCGCGTTCGATACCGGACCGGGGAATATGGTGATGGATGCCGTGGTGGACGCGCTGTTTGGGCGGGCATTCGATCGGGACGGAAAAATTGCTGCGTCCGGGGAAGTGAGCGAACCGGTGGTGGCGCGAATGTTGGCGCGAAAATTCTTTCAGGGGAAGCCCCCGAAGACGGCGGGGCGCGAGGAGTTTGGGCGGGAGTTTGTTCGGGAGTTTCTGCGGGCATGCGGGCGAGCACGAAAACAAGACGTGGTTGCCACTGCAACTGCATTGACGGCACGATCGATTGCAGATGCGGTGCAGCGGTTCGTGATTCCGAGCGCGGGAGCGAAGAATTCCTTTTGCGAAATGATTCTGTCGGGCGGTGGGGCTCGGAATGCAACGCTGGTTGGAATGTTAGCGGAATGCCTGGCCCCGCTAGGAGTTTGCGTGCGATTTTCTGACGAGTTCGGATTGCCGTCCGAGGCAAAGGAAGCGGTGGCGTTTGCGGTGCTCGCCTATGAGACGTGGAACCGGCGACCTTCGAACGTGCCTTCGGCTACGGGAGCGAAGCGAGCTGCTGTGCTGGGGAAAATCTCTTATGCGTAGGAAGGCGGACGTCAGACCTCAGACCTCGGACCTCCGCCTCGCGCGCTTTGCTGCTCGCACGGTTGCACTCGCTTTCTTTCTCGCACTTCTCTTCCCTCTTCTTTCCTGCTCTGGCAAGGCCGATCCGAACACGCTGGTGGTGGTGATTGAGTCGAGTCCGACGAATCTGGATCCCCGGGTCGGGCTCGACGGGCCGTCGGAGTTGATCGACAACCTGATCTTTGACGATCTGCTCTCGCGCGGAGATAACCTGGACGTCGCCCCGGGGCTGGCGGAGCGGTGGGAGATCCCCGATCCGCTGACTTACGTGTTTCATCTGCATCGCGGCGCGATGTTTCACGACGGACGGCCGGTGACTTCTCGCGATGTGAAGTGGACGTTCGAAACGCTGCTGCAGGGAAAGATTCGCAGCACCAAGGCCGCGGTCTACCGTTTTGTCGACCATATTGATGCGCCCGATGATTTCACGGTGGTCTTCCACATGAAGGAGCGAGATGCGACGCTGCTGTGGAATTTGTCGGACGGGGCGATGGGGATTGTGCCCTACGGCAGCGGTGACGAGATGACGCTGCATCCGATCGGGTCAGGTCCGTTCAAGTTTGTGAGCGCGGAAACCGATCGCGAGGTTGTGATCGAGCGCAACGATGGCTACTGGGATCAAAGGGCGAAACTGGCGCGGGTGCGCTTTGCGGTTGTGCCCGACGAGACCACGCGGGCTCTGGAACTGCGCAAGGGGAGCGCGGACGTGGCGGTCAACTCCCTAACGCCGGATACAGTGCTGACCCTTTCTCGCGAACCGGGGCTGGCGGAGGAGCGAATGCCTGGGACGCGACTGGCCTACATGGCGTTCAATCTGCGCGATCCCATTCTGAAGGATGTGCGCGTGCGGCAGGCCATTGCCTACGCGCTCGACCGGCAACCGATGATCGATTACCTGTGGCGAGGACAGGCGCAACTGGCGCGCAGCCTGCTACCCGCTCAAAGCTGGGCCTATGACGGCGATGTGCGGACGTACGAGTACGATCCGAAGAAGGCGAATCAACTGCTCGATGCGGCGGGATACGCAGCGGTAAATGGCGTGCGCTTTCACCTGACGATGAAGACCTCGACTGACGCGAATACGCGACTAATGGTTGCCGTAATGCAGCAGCAGTTGCGCGAGGCGGGGATTGCGCTCGACATCCGCAGCTTCGAGCCGGCAACGTTTATGGCCGATGTGATTCACGGGCTCTTCCAGGTCTATAGCTTGCGTTGGATCGGCGGAAATGAAGACCCGGATATTTTCGAGTACGTGTCTCATTCGGCGAAGTTTCCGCCGAATGGGGCGAACCGCGGGTTCTATTCGAATCCGAAGATCGATGCGCTGATCGACAAGGCGCGGCGTGAGGTTGATCCGAAAGTGCGCAAGGCGCTGTATGCCGAGGTGCAGCGGACGCTGGCTGAGGATCTGCCATATATCGATTTGTGGTATCTCGACAACGTGATGGTGCACACGCGGCGAGTGAAGAATCTGAAATTGAATCCGTCGGGAAACTACGATTTTTTGCGCACGGCCGAACTGACTACGGCGACAGACTGACCGGCTGGGAATACGCCAAGTTGTCGAAACGCAGGGCGTTTCCGTTCGTCACCTCAAATTTCACTTCTTTGCTTCCTTCTTTCCAATCGGTTTTGATCCGCTTCAATTCGCCGGGCTGGAGAGTTGCAGAGACGTCGGCGAGCTTTTCAGAGTGGATACTGATGCGGGCCTCTGATGACCCGCCGTTGTAGACGTCTATGCCGATGAAGACTCGCGGGTTGGCGAAGGAAAATTCCAGGCTCTGCGCTTGAGGGTCGGCTGCGATCAGATTGAAAGTTCCAAATTTTCCTTCTGGCGTTCCAATCTCCCATTCGCTGCGCGGCCAATTGATGAGGCCGGTGGGATACGGCCCATCGAGTGCCGTGCCTGCCGTCAGATGCGGATTGTCAAAGGTCAGGAACGATGCCGGGGCGTTGCCACCAATTCCTTGAATATCGATGTCGCGGGCGTGGTCGTGGCGAATGCGGAGGACGTGGGTCGCGTCATCAAAAACGAATCCTTCGCGAGCGAGGTCACTGTTCGAGGATAGACGCCGGCCGTTCGCCATCACGGATTCGGGCTTGAAGTCGAGACGGAGTACGTCCGTCGATTGTTCATCGAAGGTCGAGTAGGTAACTGAACCTTTTCCGTAGGCGATCTTGGTCACTACCGACGAAGAGCCCACTAAGTGCGACTCATCGGACGGCGCCCACTCGGGTACGGCCCAGAATGCGTCCATCAAGCGGCGCGGGCCGTCGGCGAACTGGTCGGTGAACCACCACTGATTTTCGCCGAAGGGCGAGTGGGCTTTGCCGGGGAGTCCGTGAAAATATGTGACCCAGTTGTAGGAGCGAAACGCGGCTTCTTTGTAGGACTCGTCCCCGGTCTTCGCGAAGTAGAGCGCTTCGACCGCCGCGAGGCGCGAGGTGTGGCTGTCGCAGCACTGATTCGGCAAGTTGCAGCAGAAGTTAATGCCGTTGCCCTGCTCGGTCGTGACGGTGGCTCCATGCACGATGTACTTCGGCCACTTCGGCGTGGTCTTCACCCATTCGATCAGCTTGCGCGCATGCTCTTTCCACTGCGGGTCTTTCTCGGGATTCAAGAGAACATAGCGGGCGAACTCCAGCGGGATCACCTGATTCATGTTCTCCATGCTGGGAACCACGTCTTCGAAGTATCCGACCCAAACGTTGTTCGTGAGCGGGTAGGTCTGAAACCACTGCCAGGCGGCTTGGCGGATCCGTGTGTATCCGGCGACGTCTCCCTGTTTAAGACGGATGAGTTCGTCAAAAAGCATGATCGGCTCGATCACGTTGGCCGAGTAAGGACCCATGGGTTTGCCCTCGGTGCGGCCGTCGCGGGCGTAGCAACGGACCGGCCACGGAGAGTGCGTCTCGTCTCCGGGCTTGTAATTCTTGACCAGAGCGTTGGCGCAGAGGATCGCAGCCTCGAGATATTTCGTGTTGCCGGTCATTTCGTACAAGCGCAGATAGGCGTAACCGTCTTCCCCGACAACGTGGGGCTCGATGTAGTCCTTGCCGTGCGCACTCCAGCCCGTATAACGTCGCGCGCCGGGGTCGGCGGAGGCATAGGGCACGCGCGACCAGACATAGTCGGCGGGGGTGCGGCCGTTTTCCAGTTCGTAGTCGACGAAATCCGTGAGGAAAGTGAGGGTGCGGGCGTCTCCGGTGTAGGGATAGAGACGCTCGATGAATCCCTCGAGCATGGCACGGAGGTATCCAGTGGAGTTGGCCCACTTCTGATCGGGGATCAATTCGTAAGTAGTGCGGTCGAAATCGAAGCAGCAATGGAAATAATGAAGGCGCTGGCGATTGTATTGGTCCCACAGGATCGTCCACTGCGTGAGGACGTGCGAGGAATAGGAATAGCCGATATTGTCGGGCATTGGCCAGGGGAGGAGCTTTCCGCTGGTATCGAGCTGGACGGGGCGTCCGGCGATGGTGGGCTCGTCAACGGTGGAAACGACTGGAAAGGGCTTCTGCTGCTGCGCCGAGGTGACTGCACAAAAAGTCAGCACCAGAGCTGCTCTTACAAACTTCGGGACTTTCGACATAGTTCGTTGGACCTGTGGAGAGCGACTTATTCTTCGTCTGCTCTGCCCGGAGCATTATAGGGAATTATGGCGGGGAGTTTGCTCGTGAGTCGGAAACAGCAGGGTCCCTTCGACTTCGCTCAGGGCAGGCTCTCGCGCGATACTGCCGCGCTCGGAATGACAAAATCTATTAATGAGGTTTATGAGTGACCCGCTCTCTTCACTTCCTTGGCACTTCATTCGACGTGACCAACCCGCCGCAACTTTTTTTCTTGCACTTCCGGACCCCGAGAGCATAATCACAAGTTGGTGCAAACGACTCGGAGCGGTCTTGTGGCATCTGGTTCTTCAAAATCGGTCTATCTTTTCTTTGCCTTGTGGGTGTGCATTTCTCTGACTGTGTGCGCGCCGGCCTGGGGTCAAAAAGTCAGCAGTCCTGAAATACCCGCCACATTCAACCTCGACATGAAGGCGGCGGAGCGCTTGCGCCCTCAACTGACGCAGCAAAGCGTTGCGGCGTCGGGGCGCTACGCTAGAGGCCGTGCCGTGTTTGACCGACTCCTGGAGCAGGCTGTCTCTTCGTCTTCAGCGAAATTTGTTTGGCAACTACGAATTGTCGACGACAACCAGCTCAATGCCTTCTCGTCGCCGGATGGGATTATCTATGTCGAGGGCGGGCTGGCGCGGCTTGGCGGATCGAACGCAGGATTGTGGGCGGCGATTTTGTCGCACGAAATCGCGCACATCTTGCGACGAGACTGGACACGACGCTATCTGTATCAGAAGTATCTGGAGAATGGCGGAGGCGCCGGCATTGTGCTCGGCGATCCGGGCCTGCCTGCAGCAAACGGGTCCACCTCGGAAAAACCTTCGGCAGACATGGGCCGTTTCTGCCGACAAATGGAAGTCGAGGCGGATCGCGAAGGCTTGATGCTGATGGCGAAGGCGGGCTACCATCCGGAGTTCGTGCCGTCGCTGCATCACTTGCTGCATGCCCAAGGGCTTGGCGTGAAGACGGCGTCGATTTACGCGATGCATCCGTGCTGGGAGGAGCGGGACCGAGAATTGAATCACGCGTACAGCGTGGCGAGCATCGAATTCGCTCGGCTGTGGCCCGATTGTACGCATCGCCAGGCGGAAATCCCCCGGTGGTAGTGTTTGCCGAAGAAGCGACAGTTAAAAAAACTGGGGCGCAAGAGTGGCAGATACGAGTGCCGATGCGATGCCAGAATCTGGTTGGCGCGGTGCAGGTTGTGCTGAGCGATCGTTCCGGATCGGAAGCGGCGTCTCGCCGGACGCAAGTTCCGGAGCAGTCATCTGATTCTGAAATGAAGGATCCCGAAACAACGGACTCTGAAACGAGCCAACTGACGGGCTGCACGTCCCCCAAGACAACGATTACCTTTACGCTGGCCGAGCCGTCGGCCAGTCAGAAAACCGGTACGCAGTGGACTGACGTCTACGTTTTCGATTCCTCGGGCGGAGTACTGGCGCGCACCGAGCTTCCCAAGCTACATCGCTGATTCCAAAGTCCTTCACGGGATGTACTCCCATCGCTAGGGCGCTCAGTCCAGCGTGTTACCATCGAATCAAGTCTTCTCATCATGCGAATTCTCTTTATCGGCGACATTTTCGGACGCCCGGGACGGAACATCGTCAAAGATCGGCTGCCGGGGATCGTGCGCGACCACGGCATAAATCTAATCGTTGCGAATGGGGAGAACTCCGCCGCAGGCTTTGGGATTACGCCCTCCCTTGCAGAAGAACTATTTGAACTCAACGTCGACGTCATCACTACGGGCAATCACGTTTGGGACAAGCGCGAGATCATCGAGTATTTTCAGATGGTTGAAGGCAATGGGCACGGTCCGGCGCGGCGCGTGCTGCGGCCCGCCAATTTTCCAACCGACATGCCGGGATCGGGCATTTATCAAGGTTTCAAGGGCAAGATTCCGTACGCCGTGATTAACCTGCAGGGGCGGGTCTTTATGGCGTCGAATGATGATCCGTTTCGCACCGTCGACCACCTTTTGCAGAAGGTTGAGGCGAAGGTGATCCTGGTGGATTTCCACGCCGAGGCGACCTCGGAAAAAATCTCGCTGGGATGGTATCTCGACGGAAGGGTGACAGGAGTAGTGGGCACGCATACGCATGTTCCTACCGCGGATGAGCGCGTCCTGCCAAAGGGGACGGCCTACGTTACCGATGTGGGGATGACCGGACCTTACGATGGCGTGATCGGAGTGAAGAAGGAACTGGTGGTGGGCAAGTTCCTGAACGGGATGCCAGTGCGGTTTGAGCCGGCTACAGGCGATGTGCGGTTGTGCGCCGTGGTGATCGACTGCGATGAGGCCACGGGCAAGGCCCGGACGATCGAGCGGCTGATGCTGTCGTAGGGCGCTGGCGACCTCTTTTCCTTCACGGAGCGTTTTTTCTGGACGCAAGACGTAACAAGAAGCTACCTTCTCTACTGCCAGCATTGGGATGCAAGGTTGGATACTTTCTTCGTTCTTCCCGTGGGTGCCGTCTGGACCGGTGAAACCGAAGGTACCAGGGCCACTGGATCCTCCCGAATCGGCGGAAAGCAAGTTAGAATCACGACACATGTGGCGTAGATTACTGATCTTTGCGGCGGGACTGCTAGCCGGGCTCTGCCTGCAGGCATTCGCCGGAGGGGACCAGCCGTCTTCGGCACCGATCGTTTCCTGTGGCAATGGAATTCCTGGCGGTGTTAACTGCATTCCTTCGAAAAAGGAACTTAAAGAGGCGCACAACGCTTTCGCTCGCGGGATGAAGCTCGAAGATCAGAGCCAGTTCGAAGAGGCATTCAATCAGTTCAATGAGGCCTCGCGGCTGGCGCCGCAGAACATGCAATTCCTGACGGCCCGCGAAGTGGTCAAAGGCCATCTCGTATTCAGGCATGTGGAGCGCGGCAACGTCCTGCTGTTGGAGAATGCACGGGCCCAGGCGGCGACCGAATTTCGTGCGGCGCTCGATCTGGATCCCGAAAATCAATATGCCCGCCAACGGGTGGAAGAAGCCAACCGTGAAATAGCGCCCGAAGCACCCAGTGTTTTGCCTGCGCGTTTGATCGATTCCGGAGAGATCCATCTTTCCCCGAAGAACGATCGCGCCACCTTCCACTATCACGGGGAGGTTCGTGGCCTGTTTGCCGAACTGGCAACAGCCTATGGCGTGACAGTGCAGTTCGACGACTCGGTGCAGACGCGGCAAGTACGCTTCAATCTGGACGACGTGGACTTCTTCACCGCACTCAAACTGGCGTGCCAAGTCAGCAAGACCATGTGGGCGGCGCTCGACGCACACCAACTTCTGATCGCCGCCGACAATCCCGAGAATCACAAGCAGTTCGACCGCATGTCGCTGCGGACGTTCATTCTGCCGGCGCATTCGACTCCGCAGGAAGTGACGGACCTCGTTACCACGATGCGCAACATGTTCGACCTGCGTTTCGTCAATTCAGGACAGACTGCCGACACTGTGGAAGTGCGTGGGCCGCAGCCGATTCTGGAAGCGTGCGCGAAGTTGCTGGAGCAATTGCGCGCCGAGCGGCCGCAGCTGATGCTCGACGTTCGCGTCTTCCAGATCAACCACCAACTGACGCGTGACATCGGTATACACATCCCCAACACGTTCAGTTTGTTTAATATTCCAGCTGCGGCGCTGGCGGGGCTGGCTGGGCAGAATATTCAAGATCTAATTAATCAGCTGATAGCCTCCGGCGGCATTAACCAGGCCGGCAGCACGGCGCTGTCGGGTCTTCTGGCGCAACTCGGGGGGCAGGGGAACTCCATCTTCAGCCAGCCGCTGGCCACGTTCGGCGGCGGGCTGACTTTCATGGGCCTGAGCCTTGACAAATTTACTGCATCTCTCTCGCTCAACGAGTCGTGGGTGCGGAGCCTCGAGGACATGAGCATGCGCGCCAGCCAGGGGAACGACGCGACGTTTCATCTGGGACAGCGTTACCCGATTTTGAACGCAAGCTACGCGCCGATTTTTAATTCGGCTCAGATTTCGGCGGTGCTGGGGAATCAGACCTATGTTCCCCCATTTCCTTCTGTCACCTACGAGGATCTCGGATTGAATATGAAGGCGAAGCCCACGATTCACGGCGACAGTGCGGTCAGCCTGCAACTCGAGTTGCAGGTACGCTCGCTCACCGGACAATCGAACAACGGAGTACCGGTCATCTCAAACCGCGAATTTAAGGGAGCCGTCAATCTGAAGGACGGCGAGCCGGCGGTTATTGCCGGACAAATTTCGGAGACTGACACGCGCTCCATGAGTGGCATCCCGGGCCTTGGGTTCGTGCCGCTCTTCAATCAGGCCATGATCAGCAACACCAAGCAGGAGAACAGCGACGAACTGATGATCATCATCACGCCGCACATCCTGTCGAACTTCAATCGAGAGACGGACGAAATCTGGGTCACGGCGAAGTAGCAAACCCGGCGTCGGACGTCAAAGCTCGGCCCTTCGACCCAGGGTTCCCTCACCCTTCATTTCCCAGCTCAATGACGTCTTACTTTCCTTGCTTTGCGGAGAACTCGACCAGACTCTTGTAAACGTCTACCATACGAGCATCGAAGCTGCCGACTTTGCGGCCGTTGATGAAAAGGGTCGGAGTACCGGTCACATCCACCGATTTGCCGAGGGCAAGCGAAGCATCTACATGAGCTTTGGTCTCGGGCTTGGTAGCGCAGGCGGCGATCTCGGAACCTTTTACGCCGGCTCCGTCGGCAAGCGCGGTAAGCTTCTCGTCGGCGTTTTCGGCGGTGATGTCGGCTTGAGTCTCGTAGGTCTTTGAGACGAACTTCCAAAAGGCATCGTTGGAGGCGCGGCCAACACAGTCGGAATAAGCCGCGCCCTTCGCCGCCCAGTTGTGCATTTCGAGCGGAAAGTTCTGGAAGACGAAGCGCGCGTTAGGCTCGGCAGCTACCAACGCTTCGATGGTTGGCTGAGCCGCTTTGCAGGCCGGGCACTGCAGGTCGCCGAATTCGACGATGGTGACCGGAGCTTCCTTGGGACCGCGCTCGGGGCCGGTGATGCCCTTCTCCAGAAGTTTCTTCGCCGGGTCGAATGGCCGGGCGCCAAACGGAATAATTTCACCAACGAGTGCATGTTGGCCGTCGGGAGCGACATAGAAGCGGGTCAACTGCTGGCCCTGCTGGCTGGCGAGGACGACGTTGACCTCTGCGAGTCCAGCGATACCCGTAGGCCGAATGCTGGAAATCTTCCAACTCAGATCGGACTGGTATCCAAACTGTTGTTGTAGGAAGGAATCCACCGTTGCCTCCGAGGGAAGGTTTTCGGTGGCGTGAGTCCCGAGTTTCTCAGCGGGCCTCTCCGCAGGCTTGACGGGGGTTGGGGCCGGTTTCGCGGTGGTCTGAGCGGTCAGACTACCTGCCAGCATAAGAATAAGAATCGAGTTCAGAAGACTGCGCATGTGTTCCTTTCGCATTGCAGGATCTTTGCGGCCGGGGAAAAGCGATATAACAGGATACGACACTTGGGATAATTCACGCTTCGCACTTGGCGGCAATTGGAAAACGACGGCCATAGCCGAAGGCCTTGGGAGAAATTTTGAGACCCGGCGCAGCCTGTTGACGCTTGTATTCGGCACGATCGACCATTCGGATCACGCGGCGAACTGCTTCGAGGTCGAAGCCGTGATCGGTGGCAATCTGCTCGGCAGGATGAGAGTCTTCCACGTAGTCTTCGAGCACCGCATCGAGGACTTCGTAAGGCGGCAATGAGTCGCTATCTTTCTGGTCGGGGCGCAACTCGGCGGAGGGCGGTTTCTCGATGGTGGCTTGCGGAATCACGGCGCGGCGGGAATTTATGTAGTCGCTGAGACGATAGACCAGGGTTTTCGGCACGTCGGAGATCACCGCCAAACCGCCGACCATGTCTCCGTAGAGAGTGCAATAGCCGACGCCCAGTTCACTCTTGTTGCCGGTGGAGAGCACAATCGCTCCGAACTTGTTCGACAGTGCCATTAGCATCGTGCCGCGAGCGCGCGATTGTATATTCTCTTCCGTCACATCCTCCTTATGGCCTGCAAACACGCCTTTCAGTGTCTGGCGATAGGCTTCGTAGGCGGGATTGATGGAGAGCAACTCGAACCGAATTCCGAGATTTTTGGCCAGTGAGCGTGCGTCATCGATAGAACCTTGCGACGAATATGGTCCGGGCATTCCGACGCCGATGACGTTCTCTGGGCCGATGGCATCGGCAGCAATGACGGCAGTCAGAGCCGAGTCAATGCCTCCGCTGAGGCCGATGATTGCCTTTCGGAATCCGCATTTGCGCATGTAGTCGCGGGTGCCCAAGACCAAGGCGGAATAGACGCTGGCTTCGTCCCCGGCAATCTGCTCGTGCATCTCGCCGGTTAAATCCTGTGAGTCGAAGTAGATGAGGTCTTCTTCGAACGAGCGACCTTGCGCGATCACTTGGCCTGCGGGATTCAGCACGAGGCTCGAACCGTCGAATACCAGACTGTCGTTGCCGCCGACCTGGTTGACCAACACCACGGGAACCTTGTGCTGGCGGGCGATGCTGGCCAGCATGTCCCGGCGAAACTCGCGCTTGCCGATCCAGAAAGGCGACGCGGAAATGTTCAGCAAGAAGTTTCCGCCGGCCTGAATCAGCGATTCAACGGGATCGACCGTATACAACTGCTTGCGCCAGAAACGCTTGTCATTCCAGGCATCCTCGCAGATGGTCAGGGCCATGCGGTTACCGCAAAAGGAGAACAGCTCCTGAGATCTGGCGGGAGCAAAGTTACGCATCTCGTCGAAGACGTCGTAAGTGGGCAACAGCATCTTCGACTGGATGAAGGCAATCTTTCCATCCATGAGTATGGCGGCGGAATTCATCACCGCCTTGCCCGTGTCGGAGTGGGCGGGGGTGACAAGACCGCAGATCACGGCGATGCCCTGCGTTTCAGAGGCGATTCGCTCCGCGGTTTCGCGATTGCGGGCCACGAACGATGGCCGCTCCACCAGATCGCGCGGCGGATAGCCACAGACGGACAGTTCGGGGAACAGAATCAGTCCTGCGCCGCCCGCCTGGGCGCGCCGCGAGAAATCGATAATCTTCGAAGCGTTGCCGGAGAAGTCTCCGACCGTGGGGTTGATCTGGCCGAGCGCAATCTTCACGTATTTAGTGTAAAGCTGAGCAGGTCATCTGTCACAAAGTGCGACCAATAGGGTGTAACGAGAGCAGGCACCAATGTATCTACGGTCACAGCAAAAGTGCGAAAAACCTGCTACATTATCGTTTTGGTAGAAGGTAGGTTAACGAGGCCATCCCCATGCAGCGGTGCTCGAAAAACAAGCTCTCTTACAGTCTTTCTTTGGTATTTGTCATCTTCGGTCTTTTCCTTCCCTTCGCCATCGGGCAATCGAACGGCAAGAATTATCCATGGATGAAGGCAGGCCTCTCCCCCGACCAGCGGGCGTCAATGGTTGTGAAAGAGATGACCCTCGACGAAAAAATTACATTGATGCACGGGACGGGCATGCCCGGGCTGAGCCCTATGAGCCCGCTCTCTGTTCACTCGAACGGTGGCGCCGGATATACCGTGGGCATCGACCGCCTGGGGATTCCCGGAATTCAGATGTCGGACGCAGCTTATGGCGTGCGCATGAGCGGCGAGAATGGCCGCTACTCGACTGCTCTGCCTGCAGACTTAGCGAGCGCGGCCAGCTGGGATCTCGATGCGGCCTACGAATACGGTGCACTCATTGGCCGCGAACTGCGCGCCCAAGGCTACAACATGACTCTGGGCGGAGGAGTCAACATTACTCGCGAACCGCGAAACGGACGCACTTTTGAATACTTGGGCGAGGACCCGATTCTTGCGGGGAAAATGGTCGCGTCGGTGATGAAGGGAATGCAAGCGCAGCATGTGATTGGCGACATCAAGCACTACGCGCTCAATGACCAGGAGAGCGGGCGCAATGCGGTCAACATCAACATTGACAAGCGGGCGGCGAGAGAGAGCGATCTGCTGGCGTTTGAGATCGGGATTGAGGAGTCCGATGTCGCCGCGGTGATGTGTTCCTACAACCGCGTCTGGGGCGACTACGCCTGCGAAAACAAATACTTGCTTAACGACGTTCTCAAGAAAGACTGGAAGTTTAAAGGGTTTGTTCTCACCGACTGGGGAGGCGCACACAGCACCGTCAAAGCGTCGGCCGCTGGACTCGATCACGAAGAACCGGGTGAGCTTTTCTATGGCAAGGATCTCAAGAATGCGGTCGAGTCAGGCAAAGTACCGATGGCAGAGCTCGACGATCATGTGCACCGGATTTTGCGGGCGATGTTTGCCACTGGCGTTATCGACGACCCGCCGGTGAAGAGCGTGGTTGACGTGATGGGCGGACTCGAAATTGCACAGAAGATTGCCGAACAGAGCACTGTGCTGCTGAAGAATGACCATGCACAGCTTCCGCTCGATGCCTCAAAGGTTCACAGCATTGTCGTGATCGGCCCGCACGCCGACGTGGGAATGATCTCGGGCGGCGGCTCCGCGCAGGTCGATCCTCCGGGCGGAAATGCGATCATGCCGCCGGGTAAAGGAAACACGTACTGGCAGGCACATATCTGGTTCCCGACCTCGCCGTTAAAGTCCATTCGAGCGAAGGTTCCCGGCGCCAGCGTGAAGTTCAATTCTGGCGCCGATCCCGCCGAAGCCGCGTCCTTGGCCAAGAGTGCAGATGTGGCGATCGTCTTCGCATACGAATGGGAAAGCGAAGGGATGGATCTGGAGAACTTGTCTCTTCCCGATCATCAGGATGAGCTGATCGCGAAAGTCGCGGCGGCAAATCCGCATACTGTGGTCGTACTGGAAACGTGCAATCCCGTCACCATGCCTTGGGCGGATCAGGTCAGCGCGATCATGGAAGCTTGGTTCGCCGGAAGCCGCGGTGCTGAAGCCGTGGCCAACATTCTTTTTGGGGATGTAAATCCGAGCGCAAAGCTGCCGATGACTTTTCCAAAAAGCGTGGCCGATCTGCCACATCCAAAGGTCGTCCAGCCACCAAAAGAGACGGTGGAGGCGGATCGCCAAGGTTGGAAAAGAATTGCCGAGGGCCTGCCTGTGTTTCAAGTGACCTACAACGAAGGCGTCAAAGTCGGCTACAAATGGTACGACGCGGAGAACAAACCCGTGTTGTTCCCGTTCGGATATGGCCTCTCTTACACGACGTATTCCTACTCGAACCTAAAAGTGACGCCGGGGAAAAATCCGCGCGTGACTTTCACCGTCAGCAATACCGGCAATCGCGCCGGAGCCGAGATCGCGGAAGTCTACGCTTCCCTTCCCGCCGCAGCTGCCGAGCCACCGAAGCGGCTGGTGGGCTGGAGCAAGGTGAATCTTAACGGCGGAGAGAGCAAGGAAGTAAGTGTCGAGATAGACCCGAAGTATCTCTCCATTTTCAACGTCGAGCAGAATGGGTGGCAGTTGCTTCCAGGCGACTACGGCTTTATGGTCGGGGGATCATCGCAAGATCTGCCGCTCAAGGAATCGGTGAGCCTGAAATAACAGTCACCCGCAAAGTTGATCTATACCGGGGCGAGCAATCGCCCCGTTTTGTTTCTGCGGTCTCAAGGACGAGCATCCCGAGCGGCGGCAGTAACTTCGGTGACGACGCTGTCTACGTCTGAATCTTTCGTTCGGTGGTTCACGATACAGGCTCGCAGACAGAACTTGCCTCGCAGCGAAGCGTTCGATAGGTAGACTCGCCCGCGCTCCACAACTCGCTTTAGCAGTGCGAGATTGAAGTGGTTCAGCACCTCTTCGGTCATGCTGCTCTTGCCTTTGTGCCGGAAACACACGGCGCTCAGTTCAACAGGAGCGAGCAACTCTAGTTCCGGCGCTTTCTGAATGGCTTCCGCCAACCGGCGGGCATGTCTCAGATCTCTGTTGATCGATTCGCGAAACGCTGCGAGGCCGTGGTAACGCAGAGAGAGCCAGAGCTTGAGTGCCCGGAATCTTCGTGACAACTCCAGCGACTCTTCAAAGAATGCGAATCCTTCCACCGGATCGGCGTTCAGCGACCGTGCATAATCGCCGCTGTGCGCGAAGGTCGTCTGGGCAGCCTCCGAGGAACGATACAGAAGGCAGCCACAATCCAGCGGCTGGTAGAGCCACTTATGAGGGTCGAGTGAGATGGAGTCGGCCAATTCCAGACCGTCGAATTTTTCGCGGTCAGCCATCGCGGCGAGAGCCCCGTACGCGCCATCAATGTGAAACCATGCTCCGTGACGATGAGCGATCTCCGCAATCTGCCTGAAAGGATCAATCGCACCGGTGTTCACGGTGCCGGCCGACGCCACTATGGCGATTGGAGTCTTGCCTGCGGCTTTGTCTTGACGGATGCGAGCTTCGAGTTGTTCGGGGATCATGCGGAATACCGCGTCAGTCGGAACGAGGCGAAGATTGTCGCGGCCGATCCCGAGCAGTGCCACGCTCTTGGGAATCGACATGTGGATCTCGTCGGAGGCGTAGACGACCCCGTTGGGCGGCATTCCTTGTTCGTTGGCTGGAGCCTTGGTCTCGCGCGCCATCGCGAGTCCCATTAAGTTCGCGGAGGAGCCTCCGCCGGTCAAGTGACCGCGAAAGTCGCCGCAGCCGAGTGCTTCGGCCAACCATCCCACGACGGTTTGCTCAATGGTCACGGCGGCAGGCCCAGAGCGCCACGCAGTTACATTCTGGTTCAGGACGCTGGCCAGCAGGTCGGCGACCGCGCCGACGGGTTCGCCCGAACCAAGCACGTAGCCGAAGAAGCGTCCGTTCTGGACTCGCGAACGTTTCACTACTTCCGGCAGTACGGCCAGCGCTTCTTCGCCTACACCTTGCTCGGGCAAAGGGGTACGAAATAGGTGAAGAGTCTCTTCTCCGTTTGTCCGAGGGGATATCGGCAGTGCGTCGAGGTTTTCGAGGTACTCTGCGGCGAGTCTTGTGACGCGATCGGCGAGAAGTTGAAATTGATCGGGAGAGATTTCAAGCGGATTCATGGATGGTGCGATTCTACAGGGATCACGGAGGCTATATTAGTCGCCACCAGCCGGTAACACCGCGTGCTTTGCCGGGGGCACCGGGGTTGAGCCTTTCTGGTCCTGCCAGAGCACTCGATTCAACTGGGATGCCCCGGCGGCATCGGGGCGCGAGAAATTCATTTTTGATGAAATCTTCGCCCCAGGAGCATTTCGTTTGTTGGTTTCGTAGATCAGCCCGTTTTTGAGATTTCGGTAGTCAGCTTTGTACCCCGGTTGATCTCCGCCCGAGAACAACTGCGTCATCAACGGCGCGTAGGCGTCGTTCTGATTCATCGGTGGGAGGCCGAGCAGCGTTTCCATGGTGTGAATCATATTCACAGTGGTGTAGAAGCGGTGCTCAATATTCGGTTGGGCAGCGGATCCCGGAGAATACTTGCTGACGACGAAAGCGATGGAGCGATGCGCGTCCACATGATCGGCGCCATCCTGGGCATCGTCTTCGAGAACGAAGATTGCGGTGTCGTCCCAGTACGGGCTGTGCGAGACGGCTTCGACGACTCGACCGAGCGCAAGGTCGTTATCGGCAACGTTCGCTGCCGGACGGGGGTAACCGGGCCGCGTGCCTCCAGTGTGATCGTCGGGCAAGTACAGAAGCACAAAGGATGGCATCTCGAGCTCAGGACCTTCATGCGCTTCTCGGGCACGAACGAAGGCTCCAAACTCATTGAGGAATTCGTCGGCACGAAGCTGGTCGGGATAGTCGGTGTTGAAATCCGGGAAGAGCGGGTCGACGTGGTCGCGCAAAACGGCCTTTGTCGGTTTCACTCCACTGAAGAGAGGAACGGCCCAGGGCCACGGACTCGGACCGGCGTGCGGGCTGCCGACGTTTGGAGGCAGGGGATCACCCTGGTGAACCTCTTTTCGCGGGCACTTCGTCTCGACCTCCGGAGGCGTGGTGGCGTTGGAGTCTGGCTGGTATCCATTGCACCAAATCGCATTCACAAATTCGCCGTAGACGCGAAAGCTCACGTGATTGCGGGCAAGATTGTCCCAAAGAAATCCCGTAGATGGATCGTCGATGTCGGGCTGATTGTGGTCGAGGGGAAATTCGTCGGCGACCTGGCCCTGGAAGTCGTAGGTGCGCTCCTTGCCGCGATAGGCAATCTGCCAGGTCTTCTCGTTGTAGTCGGAGGTGATTGCCGCGGTCGACCATACGTGACCGTCGCCGGAGACCTCGCCGCTGTCGTAGAAATTGTCGAGCACACCGAACTGACGCGCGAGTGCGTGCTCATTGGGTGTGATGTCTTCGCCGTAGAGAGTGAGAGAAGGATCACCGTCTCCCGCCTTCAGGTCGCCAAGGATCTGGTCGAAGGTGCGATTTTCTTTCATGACGTAGATGACGTGCTTGATTGGATTCTTGCCGGCGGCGAAGCCGATCGTGCCTGGGTCCTCGGTGAAGCGGTTGTCGTGCTCGACTTGCTGCGTGAATTGCGGCAGCTTGCCGAGAGTGGAGGGAAGGTTCAGGCGGGCGATGGATCCGCGAAGCAAAGTCGGGATGTAGGGATGCTCTTTGTGCTTAGTCTCGTAAACCGTCTTGCCCATGTCTTTGTTGGCGCGGGTGCCCTCGCCTTTGGCCGTGGCGATGAGGAGGTCGTCGCCTTGAACTGCTAGTGCGGTGGGGTACCAGTCGGTGGGGATGAAACCGAGGGGCACAAAACCTGGGGTGATCGGAGTCGGCCCGTTGGAGATTAGACTCGACGAATCCACGACCCCGACCGCGCCGAGGGAAGCGACTGCGACAAATAGGCGATTGCCGTCCTTTGATTGTGCGAGGGCAATCGGGGAGGTTCCAGCAACCTTCAACCTCCCGGCAAACGCGTTCGAGTCAATGAATGTGAACGGCAACCCCGTGGCGGCAGCAATGACGGCAACCTCGTCCGCGTTGGACAGAGCCACATAAAGTAGCTGTTCGTCAGGGCTTAACAGCATTGCTGTTGGATGGGAGCCTGGTGCGAGCGGATCTTTCGGCTCTTTCAACTTTATCCAGTGCGCTACGTCTCCGCTGGTCAAATCAAGTTCCGCTACCTGCGACGAATTCCACAGGCTGCACCAAGCGCGGCGACCGTCTCGTTTGGCTACGCAGGTATAGGGAAACGACGAGGGCACGAGTTCGTTGGTGCTCAAGTCGAAGCTCTTTAGGACCTTCCCTGATACGGGATCGAGCAGTACAACATTGTCCGAGAGATTGTTGGCGATCAAAAGTTTGTCGTGGCCGCCGTCGGCGATCACGACGAGCCCCGCGGGATATGGAATCGCAGTGTGCGGCGGAGTCTTGCGCAGGCCGATGGATACTGTCTTCCCCGCGGCCAGCGGTTGCGGCACAATCGGGATGAATCTTTCAGGCGCGACCTTGCCATCAGTGAAACTGTAGACTGCGATACCGTTTCCAGTGTTGCCCTGTCTCGCGCCTGTCGGATCGGTGATTGAGCCGACTGAGGCGTAGAGATGCTTGCCGTCTGAACTAAAGGCCAGCCCGATGAAATAACTTTGATGGGCCGTGTCACTGAGGCGTGCGTCCGGATAGTCGGTGATCTGATTCGTCTTCCGATCGAGGATTCCGATGGACTGATGCGCGAGCATTTCCTGCGTGCCGTAGCCATCGTTCAGCAGAGCGGCGTAACGGTCGTCGGGACTCAGGATCATCGTCGCCGGAAAGCTATTGGTGCTGCCAATCTTCCCCGGCGAGGGGACGGTAAGCATCTTGCTCGTGGGCAGGTTGATGGGCGGGCGGGCTGCGGAGGGGGTTTGGGCGCAGGCGAGCGACGTGGCGATTAACAGGAAGAAGCAGGTTCCTCGCTTTGCTCGGAATGACAACACATCTCGGAATGACAAAAAGTTAAAACGGAATGACGAGGAGTGGGGATGGGGATGAGCATGAGGACGAGAACGAGTCACGGCACCTCCGCAAACGAACTGCGTAAGAAATGAAAGTGGTGATGAGCGTAATGCAACATCGCGTAGATGGTCAAAGCCGATGGAGAAGCTACAGGCCTGAGGCTCGGGTTGCTGGCCGATCCGATTCGTGGCCATCAGAGTCCCCGGGATGAACGTTGTGGCGAACGTCTGCACCCTGCACCCAGAAGATAACGTCTTCAGCAATGTTCGTGGCGTGGTCAGCGACGCGCTCCAGATTGCGGGCCACGAGCAGCGCGTCCAACGCCTGCCGCACTGTTTCGGGCCGTTCGTTCATGGTTTTGACCAACTGGATGAAAGCATCATCACGCATGCGGTCGATCACGCTATCCATTTCGAGGACGGCCTGCGCCAGTTCGACTTTGCCTTCGATGAAAGATTCGAGCGCTCGGCGCACCATCGCACTGACGGCTGCACCCATTCTCGCGATGTCGACGGGCAAGTCCGCGGGTGGAAGTTCCACCATGTCCATCACGCGCTCGGCGATATTCACTGCTTGATCGCCTACGCGTTCGAGGTCGGAATTAATTTTGGTCACCGCAAGAATGAAGCGAAGGTCCACAGCCATGGGCTGCTGCATGGCCAGGAGGTCGAAGGCTGATTCATCGATTTCGCGCTCCGCCGTGTTGATCAAGCTTTCGCCTTCCAGCACCATCTGGCAGCGAGTGAGATCGCGTTCGACATAAGCCTGGCGGGCGCGATCGACCGCCTGCTCCGCGAGTCCTCCCATGCGAAGCAACCGCTGCCGCAGATCGTCAAGCCCTTGTTGAAAGCGCGTACGCATGATCCGAACCTTTCTCTGGAGCGGTCTTTGGTCATTCGTCATTCGTCGGTGGTCGTTGGCTTCAACCCTTGCAGCGTCGACCACCAAGACGACCATCGACTCGCGGCCGCTCTTATCCAAATCTACCCGTGATGTAGTCTTCCGTCTTCTTGTCGGACGGTTTGGTGAAAATCTTTTCTGTCTTATCGAACTCAACCAGTTTACCCAGCAGAAAGAAGCCCGTGAATTCCGCCACGCGCGCTGCCTGCTGCATGTTGTGCGTCACAATGACGATGGTATACCGCTCTTTGAGCTGGAATATCAACTCTTCAATCTTGCCAGTCGAAATGGGATCGAGCGCCGAACAGGGCTCGTCCATCAGAAGAACCTCGGGCTCAACCGCGAGAGCGCGGGCAATGCACAGTCTCTGTTGCTGGCCGCCGGAAAGACTGGCGCCGGACTTCTTATGGACGTGATCTTTTACTTCCGTCCACAGCGCTGCGGAGTCCAGCGAGCGCTCTACGATTTCATCGAGCTTGCGGCGGTCGCGGAATCCGTTCAGCTTCAGTCCCGATGCCACGTTGTCATAAATCGACATCGTCGGAAAGGGGTTCGCCTTCTGAAACACCATGCCCACGCGGCGCCGAAGTTGCGTTGCCGAGGTTCCGTTGTAGGCGTCGATTTCTCCGATACGGACGCGACCTTCGACACGTGCTTCGGGAATTGTCTCGTGCATTCGGTTGATGCAGCGGATGAACGTCGACTTGCCGCATCCCGAGGGCCCAATCAGCGCCGTGGCATGATTCGCTACTACCTTCAGGTTAATGTCGTAGAGGGCTTGCCCTTTGCCGTACCAGGCATTCAGTTTCTCGACTTGTACACCGACGCCCATAAATTATGCCGCTCCGAACGTGCCGCGCCGAACAGCGAAGCGCACCGCCGACACCGCAGTCACGATGAGAAGGATAAGTACCAGGGCCCCGGCCCATGCTTGCCGATGCCAGTCGTCATAGGGGGAATTCGCGTATACGTAAATTTGCAGCGGCAGCGCGGCCATCGGCTGGTCGTAGCGGAGGTTCCAATACGTGTTGCCCAGCGCGGTGAAAAGTAGTGGCGCCGTCTCGCCCGCCACGCGGGCAAAGGCGAGCATGACTCCTGTAATGACCCCGGAGGTTGCAGTGCGCAGAGTGATGGAAAGCGTTGTCCGCCACCGTGGAACGCCAAGGCCGTAGGCCGCTTCCCGCAGGGCTTGCGGGACCAACAGCAACATCTCTTCGGTGGTGCGGGTGATGGTCGGGACCATCATGATGGCCAAGGCCACGCCACCAGCGAGCGCAGAGAAATGTTTCTGGTAAATCACGACGATCGAATACGCGACAATGCCGATCACAATCGAAGGCACGCCGTTCAAGACATCGGCGGTAAAGCGAACCACGCGGCCTAAACGATTGCGTCCAAACTCGGCGAGGTAGATGCCAGCACCGATTCCAAAGGGCACGCCGATGAGACTGGCGATTCCGAGAATGATTGCCGATCCAACGATGGCGTTGGCCATGCCTCCGCCGGCCTCGCCCACAGGCTTTGGAGTCTGCGTCAAGAACGCCCAATTGATCGAAACGAAGCCACGGTAGAGAAGATAGCCAAAGATCGCGACCAAGGGAGCCAGCACAAGCACGACGGTCAGCATCGCCGCACCAGTCATGACGTGGTCCGTAATGCGGCGACGCCAACTGATCGGAGAGATACCTCGTTGGACGGGAGCCACGACCGGGAGGCTGGTTAGATCAGACATTTCCCCTCGCAGGCTGGCCGCGGGTTACGGTCCACACCAGCAGTTGGGCGAGCGCATTGACGATAATCGTCACGATGAAAAGGGCCAATCCGATCTCGATTAGGGCCGAACGATAGACATCGCCGGTTGCCTCGTTGAACTCATTGGCGAGGACGCTCGCCATGGTGTATCCGGGCGCAAACAAGGACTTGGCAATCTGTGGAGTATTGCCAATGATCATGGTGACAGCCATGGTCTCACCTAAGGCACGGCCGAGTCCGAGGATAATCGCGCCCACGATTCCGGCGCGCGCGTTGCGCAGGACACCCATACGAATCATTTCCCAGCGCGTCGCTCCCAGAGCGAAGGCGGCCTCGCGCTGGTGTTGTGGCACTACTACCAGCACTTCCCGCGTAATCGAGGAAATGACCGGGATGATCATGATTGCCAGGATGATTCCCGCGGCCAGCATCGAATACCCGAGCGGGGCGCCTTCGAACAGCCCGGTCCAGCCTAGAGTCTTGTGAAGGGGAGGTTGAATGTAGTGGCTGAGAATCGGGACCAACACAAAGATCGCCCAGAGTCCGTAGATCACGCTGGGAATGGCGGCGAGTAATTCCACGAAAAGTGACAATGGCCCGCGCAAAGCCTTGGGGCACATTTCGGTCGTGAATACTGCCACTCCCACCGAGAGAGGAACTGCAATCAGGAGCGCCAAGAGCGACGAAACCAGCGTGCCGAAGATGAAGGGCAGAGCGCCGAACTGGTCGTTCACTGGATCCCAGTCGCTGGCCGCGAAGAACTTGAAGCCAAAAGCGTGCCAGGACAAGCCCGAGCCCGATACCAACTCGTAAACGATGAGAACCAATACTCCAAGCACCGCCAGGCCGCACAGGGTCATGGCCGACTTGAAAATGCGATCGGGCAGTTCGCCGCCGGAAGCCTTCAGCAAAGGGGCTGGCGGGTGCGTTGGCGCGGCTGTAACCTTCGTCCCTTCAACAGGTTGCGGACCGGGCATAGCAGGCCGTGGTAAGGCTGGGTTGGCCATTCGTGCTAACCGTAGCAGACACTTGTTACAAAGGTGTTAAAATCAAAAAGCTTTTTCCGCCCTGTGGGCCGTCGTCAATCCTGAATTTAAAGTTGTAGTTATCTGCGAGCAGTTCTGTTTGTAGTTACAGTTCTCTCCCTCTAAGCAGGAATTGTTTGTTTATGTCTATTGCACCCGAGCGTAGCCAGCTTGTTTTTGAGAAAACGGAGCGAGATCTGCAGAGACTCTGCGGCGATCAGCGCCCTGAGACTGTGCATAGTTACCGTACCACCACACGCCGGTTGCGGACTTTGCTGGAAGATCTGCTTCCTGAGCGCGACCGCAATCAGAAGAAGCTGCTGAAAATGCTTGGGCGTATCCGTAAGCGCGCGGGAAGAGTGCGCGATCTTGACGTGCAACTTTCAGCGCTACGCAGTTTGAAAATCCCGCAGGAGCCCCGTCGCAAGACGCAGCTTGTGCAAGGATTACTTGAGCTTCGAGCACAGAATGAGAGAAAACTGTGCAAGACCCTGAGCAAAGAGAAGATTCGTGAGATTCGAAAGCGACTAAGAAGGGCGTCGAAGGAAGTAAGTCTTGAAACGAATCGCGATCCTCTGACTATCGCTAAAGAGATGCTGACACAGGTATCTCGGCCGTCGGAGCCGCTAACTGAAGCTGTGCTGCATCAGTACCGCATCGTTGTAAAGCGCGCCCGCTACGCCGCCGAATTCGCACCCAAGTCGGCTGAAGGCACGCGCTTCATTACCGAACTCAAACGCTTGCAGGATGCCGTGGGCAATTGGCACGATTGGCTCACTCTAACCGAATCGGCGGCGGAGCGGCTTGGTGACATCAACCAATCGTCGCTGGTGGCGGCAATTCACAACGTTACCGGAGCCAAGTTTCGCCACGCGGTCGCCGCGGTCGCCGCATCACCGAATACGCGGACTGGTTTGAAGACCGTTTCGTCCGCAGCGGAGCCTCTGCGCAAGGCGAGCACAAAGGCTACTCCGGATAAGGATCGCACCAGTTCAGCTGCATAGCATTCTCCTCAACCGCTTTAAGTCCCAAATCTCTTTTCAACCCCGGTGACGATCCCCTACGGTGCATGTAAACTGTGAAGCTTCCTCATGCCTACACTTGCTGCGGTTGATATCGGCTCGAATTCGGTACGGCTGAAGATCGCGCGTTTACAAGCCGGCCGCCTGCGCGCGCTCCATGAAGACCGCGAAGTCACGCGGCTAGGTGAAGGTGCCTTTCGATCCGGCTTTCTCACGCCGGAGTCGATGGCGGAAACGGTCAAGGTGTTGCGCCGCTTCCATCGCGCCACACAGCAGATCGTTACCGACGCTGTACGCGTGGTTGCGACCAGCGCGCTGCGCGATGCGCGCAATTCGCAGGCGTTTCTGGAGTGGGTTCGCTCGGCGACTGGTTGGCGCGTGGAAGTTATCTCGGGCGTTGAGGAGGCGCGCCTGATTCACTTGGGCCTGGTGACGAGCCCGCGCATCGACAAATCACCCGCGCTGATGATCGATCTGGGCGGGGGCAGCTGCGAACTCACTGTCACGCACGGCGGACACATCCGCGACGCTGTGAGCGTGCCATTAGGAGCGGTTCGCCTGACCGACGAATTTCTACGACACGATCCCGTTCGCAAAGGCGAGATTAAGAGACTGCGCGGCTTCGTGGCCCGCGAAATAGACCGCATTGCCGCGCGCATCGCGGCAGCCAGAGTCAAGAATGTAATCGCAACTTCGGGCACGGCAGCGGCATTGGCGGCGGTGGCCACTCACCTGCGGCGTGGAGGCAACCGCCAGCGGACCATTGTGTCGCGCGCGGAAATGACCCGCATCGCCAAACGACTGGCGCGGCTACCGGTGGCCGAGCGGCGCAAGATTGAAGGCATCGGGCCGCGGCGGGCCGAGATCATCGTGGCGGGGGCGATGGTGTATCACGAATTGATGGAGCGCTGTCATCTCAAGGCATTCCGCTATTCGCCGTTGGGGTTGCGCGACGGCATTCTTGCGCAGATGGCCGCCGACTACGATCGGAGCACGCGCTCGGGCAAGCAGGTCGAATCGGAACGCTGGGAATCGATTATGAAAGCTGTGGATCATTACGGCGTCGATCGCAAGCATGCCCTCGACGTTCGTGATGCGGCGATGCTGCTGTTTTCCTCCCTGAAATCCGTGCACCGGCTTCCTCCCGAGTATCGCGAGTGGCTTTCCGCCGCGGCGATGCTTTACGAGGTGGGCGACTATGTGAATCGTAGCGGCCGCCATCGCCATACCAACTACATCATTTCGAACTCCGAAATTCTAGGATACACGCCGCAACAACGGCGGCTGATTGCGGCGATTGCACGCTACCTGGGAAAATCGCGCCCTACCACGGAAGACGGTCCCATGAAGGTCGTGGACACGGCAGATCGCGCCAACGTGCAGAAGGCGATTCTTTTGCTTCGGCTCGCACGTGCGCTAAATTTGGGGCGAAGCCGTGCCGTGCAGAAGGTTCGGGTCGGACTGCATTCAGCTGAGGTGAAATTGACGCTCGTGCCACGCCGAAGGATGGGAGTGGATCTGGAACTTTGGGCGATTGAGAAAGACCGCGATTATTTCCGCGAAGTGTTTGGGCGAGAGCTTTCTACCGCCGTATCGTAGAGAGTCCGCAGGATCTTTGGAGTCAGGCACCATTGCAGCGTTCCGGAACTGCGGCGCATTTCTACCTTGGCGACTGCGCCTTTTTTAAGTTCGAGCGATGCCTCACAGCCTGAATCGCTAATGATCGCTCCCAGGAACTGACTCAGATTCGGATTGTGGCCAACTACCATGATCGCTTCCTGGCGAGCGTACTTTTCCAGAAGTTTGCGGAAGTCCGCGAGTCCGGCTTGCGGGCGCAATCCGGCGTCGATCTGCAGTTTTCCTTCATACCCAAGCTCATTGCCCACCAGAGATGCAGTCTGGGTGCACCGTTTCAGCGGACTCGAAACGATTGCATCCACCTGCGCGTCGAGCGCAGCCAGGGCTCGGCCAACGAAGCCGCACTGCTCGATGCCTTCTTTGTCGAGGGCGCGCTTTTCATCCTTCTTCGGATTGGCGAAGTGTTCACCGGCGCTGGCGTGGCGCAAGAAGTAGAGAATCATCGGGGATTACCGATCCTTTCCCACAACCACTTTTCGTTTGCGCGCCGGCGCTGCGGGCACGGCTAGAGGCGTCTTCCCTTCCGCCACCCCGATGAGGAAATCCTGGGAACTGAAAGCCGCAGCGCCGCTCGGAGGCCGGCGATTGCGGGTGCCGTGTTGCGATTGCCATGCGCGGATATAAGTTGCGTCGCGGAGCAGGATGCGGGCCTTACGCTTATCGGCAAGGTAGGCGTCGAGAATTTCATGGTGTACTCGCTCGCGCAGCATCTCGTCGCGCAGGGGCACGAGAACCTCGACGCGCTCGTACAGATTGCGCGGCATCCAATCAGCGCTGCCGATGTAGATATCTTCGTCGCCGCCATTTGCGAAGTAGTAGATGCGGCTGTGCTCCAGGAACCGTCCGACAATGCTGCGGACACGGATGTGATCGCTCACGCCGCGGACCCCCGGACGCAGTGCACAAATGCCGCGCACGATCAGGTCGATCTCGACACCGGCCTGTGACGCGCGATAGAGCGACTGCACAACATTTTTGTCGAGGAGGGCGTTCATCTTTGCGATGATGCGGGCTTCTTTGCCTTGTCGGGCATGGTCCGCCTCACGATCGATCAACGCAATCGTCTTTTCCGCCAAATCGAGCGGAGCGACCAGCAGCGGCTCGTAGCTCGGGTTCTCCGCGTACGCGGTCAGGAAACTAAACACATCGTGCACCGCCCGAGTGACTTCAGGATTCGCCGTGAACAAACTCAGATCGGTATAAATGCGTGCCGTGGTCGCGTTGTAATTTCCGGTGCCAATGTGCGCGTAACTGCGAGTTACGCCGTCAGGATCGCGTCGCACTAAAAGAGAGAGTTTGCAGTGCGTCTTCAGGCCGACCAGTCCGTGGAAGACCTGGACGCCGGCATCTTCCAGATCGCGCGCCCAGCGGATGTTCGAGGCTTCGTCGAAACGCGCCTTTAATTCCACGACGGCTGTGACTTCCTTGCGCGAGGCAGCGTCAATCAGAGACGGCACAATGAGCGAATGCTCGCTGGTGCGATAAAGCGTCTGCTTGATCGAGAGAACCCTTTCATCTGCCGATGCTGATTCGATAAACGAAACCACCGCGTCATAAGAGTCGTATGGATGGTGCAGCAAAATATCGTGCTGCCGGAGTTCTTCGAACAAGTCCTTTGACTTCGACGTCAATCGTAATTCGCGCGCAGTAAAAGCCTTGTACTTAAGGTCCGGACGCTGCACTTGTTCGTAGATATTGAAGAGGCGTGAGAGATTCACCGGGCCATTCACCGGGAACACCTGCCAGGGATCAATCTCAAACACGGTTCGCAGGCGATCGATAATCTCCGGGTCGGCGTCTGCCTCGATTTCCATGCGGACGGCGTCGCCTTTTCGACGATTGTGCAACTCGGCGCGGACTGATTCGAGCAAGCTGCGGGCTTCTTCCTCCGCGAGGTACAAATTGCTATTGCGAGTCACGCGAAACGGCGCAGACGAAACGATGTCATAGCCGTGATACATGCGCACTGCGTGATGCGCAACGAGATCCGCCAGAAAGATAAAATCCGCAGTGCCGTCGGAAGGAAGACGCACTAATCGTGGCAGTGCACGCGGCACCGAGACCACACCAGTATAGGTGAGCGCCGAGCGACGCCGACGGCGCAGTAGAAATCCCAGGCACAACGCTTTATTGATCACCCTTGGAAACGGATGCGCCGGGTCCACGGTCACCGGAGTAAGCAATGGATCTAGTTCTTTTTCGCAATATTCGTCCACGAAGCGCAGGGCCTCTGAGTCCAATTCGTGGAGGCCGAGAACGCGAATTCCGTTTTCCGAGAGCGCGGGACGAAGGCGCGAATTCCAACAGTCGTACTGATCGTCTACGAACTCATGCGACATTTTGCTGAGCAGATCTCGCTTGGCCGTGAGCGTCAGACCGTCGGGGCCCGCCTCGTTGTAGCCATCTTCTATTTGCTGAACCATCGCAGCTACGCGAACTTCGAAGAACTCGTCGAGGTTGCTGGCCGAGATGGAGAGAAATTTTAGACGCTCGAGAAGAGGGTTGCCTTCATCTTCGGCCTCTTCGAGAACACGCCGATTGAACGCGAGCCAAGAAGTATCGCGGTTGAGAAAATACTGTGGATTGTCGAGCGAAATACGAGCCATGGCAGACGCCGCGCACTGACTAAACTATTGCACCGGTTGATTTTTAGCCGATTCGAAAATTGCTCTTTGCGATGCTTCGCGGAAGCATACGGGACCCTCAGTATAAAGCATTACCCGGGGACCCGCAGGCAAGCGACCCAAAGCAAATACTAGCCTTGCTTCTGCGAACGAAAACCGGCGCTTGGACAGCTTGAACTCTGTCCAAGCGCCGGAGATGTAGCGCTTGTGTCGACTTCGCCGATTCCAGGCTACGGCAAGTAATACCGGAACGACGTGAATACCATTCCATCGATTCCATGCGGCTCGCCGCCACTTCCGGACCATGCGTTGCGGGTTACATAGGAGTACTGGGTGCCGAACTGGAAGCGGCCCTTAGGTCCCTGGTAGAAGCGATACCAGAATCCTGCAGTGCCTTCAACCAGTGCGCGAGTGTCGGAAGTACAACTGCCGAGACCGCCCGGGGCAAAACCGTTGCCGACGGGA